>Ga0194130_10001822_pt1 | contig 32755 bp, 34 predicted proteins | sample TA2KigsurfametaG_FD_160084 | JGI IMG/M metagenome (GOLD analysis project Ga0194130, IMG submission 160084) | Freshwater microbial communities from Lake Tanganyika, Tanzania - TA2015050 Kigoma 12 surface | ecosystem: Environmental > Aquatic > Freshwater > Lake | place: Tanzania: Lake Tanganyika...
CGATCGATGCGACCCAGCGGCTCCTCGAGCGCAACAACCTCTCCATCGATCAGATCGACACCTTCGAGATCAACGAAGCGTTCGCGTCGGTGGTTCTCGCGTGGGCCAAGGAAGTGGGTGCCGACCTCGAGAAGACCAACCCGAACGGCGGTGCGATCGCCCTTGGTCACCCGCTCGGTGGTACCGGCGCGGTCCTCATGACCAAGGCCTTGTACGAGCTCGAGCGCACCAACGGTCGCTACGGCATCGTCTCGATGTGCTGCGGTGGTGGTCTCGGCACCGGCACTCTCATCGAGCGCATCTGACCGCCCGCCGCGCCAGCGGCCCTCCACATTCGGCCGTGCCGATCCACCGACGTGTCACGCGCTTCGTCTCGTACTCGCTCGTCACCTCGTTGATCGTCGGGGGTTCACTCGTCGCGAGTGGTTGTTCGAAGTCCGCACCGACTCTGTCGTCGGACGCCGACGGACGAATCGCCCGGGTGATCGACGGTGACACGGTCGATGTCGAGTTCGTGGTCGATGGGCGTTCTGTCACCGATCGAGTGCGACTCATCGGAATCGACACTCCCGAGACCAAGAAGCCGAACACCCCGGTCGAGTGCTTCGGTCCCGAAGCATCGGCGCGAATCGAACAGCTCGTGCCCGAGGGAACCGAGGTACGCGTGGTGCTCGATCGTGAAGAACGCGACGACTACGGACGGGTTCTGGCCTACGTGTATCGCTCGGCCGACGGCCTGTTCGTGAACCGCCAGTTGCTCATCGAAGGGATGGCCCGGGTGCTCTCCATTCGGCCGAACGTGTCGTTGGCAACAGAACTGCAAGCAGCCGAAGCCGACGCCCGCCGCGCTTTGCGCGGACTCTGGGGAGCCTGTCCCCTCGGGTAGCGTGACGGCGTGAGCGAACTCGCCGAACGGCTCGGCTACGACAGTGACACTCATTTGGTGATCCTGTCGTGTGACGACCTCGGCTCGTGCCACGCCGCCAACATGGGTGTGTACTCGGCCTTGCGCGAGGGTGTCGCCACCTGTGCGTCGGTCATGATTCCGGCTCCATGGTCACGTCATGCGGCACTGATGTATCGCGGCGAGGACGTCGGTGTTCACCTCACGCTGAACGCCGAACATCCGGCCTACCGGTGGGGTCCGATCACCCAGGCGCCGTCGCTCCTGTCGGGCGATGGCGGTTTCCCGCGCGAGATCGACGATCTGTGGGAACACGCCGACCCCGCCGAAGTCCTCCGCGAGTGCCGAGCCCAGATCGAACGGGCGATTCTGTGGGGTTTCGACGTGACCCACCTGGCCCCCCACCTCTCCGCCATCACACTGCGGCCCGAATTCTTCGACGTGTACCTCGATCTGGCCGTCGAGTTCGACCTGCCGATTCGTCTTCCCTCGACGGTGAGCACCGAGGCGGCCGGGTTCCCGTTCCGCGATCTGGCCGCCGAAGAGGGCGTGGTGTTCCCCGACCACTTCGACCACGACTGGCGGGCCGGTAGTCGTGATCGCGTGTACTCGGCCATCTCGTCGTTGCCAGCGGGCGTGTCGGAGATTCACGTTCAACCCGCCATCGACACCGCCGAAGTGCGTGCTCTGGCCGGTGACGTGGCCGAGGGCTGGATCGACGATCTCGATCTCGTGGTGAACGACGCGACGCTGCGCACTCTCCTGCGCGAGTCGGGTGCGGTGTTGATCGGTTACCGCGAACTCCGCGACGCGATGCGCTCAGCCTGACCGAGCGACCAAGCGCGCCAGCGTGGCCGCCACGTCACCCGTCGACAGCGCATCGAACAACGGGCCCGACGGACCGGAGTTCTTCAACTTGCCGAGCATGAACGCCACCGACGGATCGAGCGAGGCATCAGCCAACGACACGCTCACGACGACCTCGGCGTCATCGGAACCATCGACGATCTCGTCGTTCTTGCCACGGGCCACGCGGTACTGAAGACGCGCGCCGCTCACGACGTGGTCGTCCGCTCGAGCTCGACCAGTCGCTGCGGCCGATCGACGCCAACGGGCAACGCCATCACCGTGGCGATGCCGTCGAACAAACAGATCTCCACGGCATCGGCCTCCGGCGAACTCACGGCCGATCGCGCGAGAACCCAGTCTTCCCATGGGTAGAGCGCCGACAGCTCGTCGTCGTCGAGACCGAACCACCACGCCTCGGTCGGGTCGACCTGAGTGGTGTGCGCCAACAGTGCCTGCGAGCGCACGTGCATGTGAGACGCGATGTGGAGCCGAGTGGTGACGCGATCGTCGTGACTCGGGCGCGACAACCACTTCTCGTCGAACGGTGACTTCCCCGACTTGGCGATCATCGCATCGTGCACCATGCGCATACGCGTCTTGGTCCAGACCGTGTAGTACATCTTGAGCGGCTGCCACGCCGGACCGGCCCACGGGTACCACGTGGGGTCACCGGCGCGCTCGAAGGCCACCACCGACACGTCGTGAACCTTCACGTGGTCGGGATGCGGATAGCCGCGTTGATCGTCGTTGTAGGTGATGATCACGTGCGGTCGAGTGCGCCGAATCACGGCCACCAGTCGTCCCACGGCTTCGTCGAGAACGGCCTGGTGGAAACAGTCCGGATTCTGATTGGTCGGTGAATCGACCATTCCCGAATCGCGATATCCGAGCATCACGACTTCGTGGAAACCGATGATCTCGGCCGAACGCGACAACTCGACGGGTCGCAACCGCGCCATGACGGCCTTCTCGTCGGCCGGATCGACCCCGTGGAACGGACCACCGGGCTCGCGGAGGGCCGGGTTCTGCAGATCGCCTTCTTCGCCACCGGTGCAGCACACGAGAACCGTGCGAACTCCGAGATCGGCGTAGGCCGCGAGCGTAGGGGCCCCCTTGGACGCCTCGTCGTCGGGATGAGCATGAACGGTCAGGACGCAGAGCGGATTTCCGTGTGCATCGAGACGCATGAACGAAACGCTAGTTCGCCGACCGGTGGACCCGTCGGGCGCACGGCGAGGAACTCGCGAGAGACGTAGCGTGTTGGACGATGACGCACGACACTGCCACCTCTCGCCGGGGTCAGGTGACCCTGATCGGCCTGGTGGGTCTGCTTCTCACGGCGTGTTCGACCGATGGCCGCGAGATGCGCCCCCCGCGCCCCGATCAGTCGCAGACGATCATCGAGAGCACTCTCGCTCCGGTAGCCGAGTTGAGTGGATTCGACGCCTCGATCGCGCCCGCGCCCACGTTCGCACTCACACTTCCCTGGTCCGAGGGTGGCCCGATCCCGGCCGACTACACGTGCGGCGGATCGGACGTGTCACCGCCGCTCGTCTGGTCGGGTGTTCCGGTCGACACCGCATCGTTGGCCATCGTCGTGACCGATCTCGACGCCACCACCGCCGACGGCCAGCCGTTCGTGCACTGGATCGTGGCCAACATTCCGCCGTCGATCACGGCGGTGCCCACCGACGGCACGATCGCCGGTTCGATCGAGGCCCTGAACGACTTCACCACCGCCGAGGCCCCTCGTTCGGGCTGGAGCGGCCCGTGCCCGCCCCTCGGCGCGACACATACGTACTCGTTCGAGGTGCGCGCCCTCGACCAGTTCATCGAACTGTCGAACGACAGTCCGGCCGCCGACCTCCTGGCGGCGATCGACGCCGCCACCGTGGCCACGGCGTCGGGGACGGGCACCGTCGTCGGCTGACCACGCTCCGCGTTCAGCCGACCACTCCGTGCCACAATGGCCCGATCGCGTCCACACCGTCTTCCCCCGACCGACCCGATGAGGTGAACCGCCACGCCGCCGCTTCGGCCGACCTCGTGGTGGTGGTCGACCGGGAAGGACGCGTGATCGACGCCAATCCGGCCGCCCGACGATTCGCCGAGGGTGCGGTGGGGCTGGCTGATCTGGTGGCGGCGATTCAGACCCAGATGCCCCGATCGATCACCGAACGTTGGCGCGGTGAGGTTGCTCTGCGGGATTCAAGGAGCAACCCGCTCGTGCTCGACTGCGAAGTGATCGTCCACGCGGGTTCGGTCCACTGGTCGGCCTGGTGTCGTGACATCACCGAGTCCAGTCGGGTTCAGGCCGCTCTGGCCCATCAGGCGACGCACGACGCACTCACCGGCTTACCGAACCGAACACTCTTCTCTCGTCGGGTGGCCGAAGCGATCGAACGCAGTCGGCGCGACGGCCGTGACCTCGCCGTGATGTACGTCGACATCGACCGTCTGAAGGACGTGAACGACACGCTCGGGCACGACTTCGGCGACGTCTTGATCACCACCATCGCCCGTCGCCTCGCCGTGAACACTCGACCGGGCGACGTGGTCGGCCGCGTCGGCGGAGACGAGTTCGTGGTGTTGTGCGAACGCATCGACGACGAGGACACCGCACTCGACGTTGCTCGTCGAATGTGCTCGGCGTTGTCGGCCCCTGTTGTTCTCCGAGGCATCGAGGTCGCGAGCGGAGCCAGTGTGGGTGTGGCCACGTCACGCGGCCTCGACACGTCGACGTCGTCCGTCGACGCCGCGCAGCAGTTGATGCGGGACGCCGACACCGCGATGTACCACGCCAAAGCGCGCGGGGGTGGGGCCTCGGCGTGCTTCGACGAAGCCATGCGCGTCGAAGCGTCCCGTCGCGCCCGACTGGCGGTCGATCTCGAGCGAGCCGTCGGCGACCGACGATTGCACCTCGAGTTCCAGCCGATCGTGCGGGCCCACGATTCACGTCTGGTCGCCTGCGAAGCGCTCCTGCGTTGGGAGCATCCGACCGAGGGGCTGCTCGCGCCGGCATCGTTCATCGACTTGGCCGAGCAGTCGGGGCTCATCGTGCCGATCGGTGACTGGGTACTCGACGAGGCGACCCGCACCCTCGCACTCTGGATGGACGAGGGTCGCGTCAACCGAAAGTTCCGCGTCCACGTGAACGTGTCGGCGCGTCAGGTGGCCGACCCGCACTTCGTCGAGAAGGTCGTCACCATCAGCGGTCTGCACGGACTCACACCCGCCAATGTCGCGCTCGAGTTCGACGAGACCTTGCTCGGCCGTGACGACACGCTGCGCACGTTGCAGTCGCTCCACAGGATCGGCGTGCAGTTGACGATCGATCACTTCGGTCGTGGTGGTTCGTCACTCACGACGTTGCGCAACGGTCCGGCCGACCACGTGAAGCTCGACGCTTCCCTCACCGGAACAGTCGGCTTCGGCGACGATTCACTGTTCAGGAGCGTCGTTCAACTCGTGCACGCGCTGGCCGCCTCGGTGGTGGCCGAACACGTCACGAGCGCGAGCCAACACGAACGCCTGCGCACCCTCGGCTGCGACTATCTGCAAGGCCACCACATCGGTCGACCCGTGCGGGCCGAACATTTCTGGGCGGGCGCGCGGTCAGTGGGCGACTGACACCGCGTCGAGGTAGTCGGCGAACTTCTCGACGGCCGCCTCGCGACGGGTCGGGACGTGTTCGCGCGACGGATCGCTCGCTCGGTAGTTCTTCAGGATCTGACGAGCAACCGTGACCTTGTGCACTTCGTCGGGGCCGTCGTAGATACGGGCGGCACGGGCCGCGCGGTACATGGCCTCGAGGGGCAGGTCGGTGGTGTAGCCGAGGCTGCCGTGGATCTGGATCGCGCGGTCGATCACGTTGTAGAGAACCTTGGCGCCCCAGAACTTGATGACTCCGATCTCGACCCGAGCATCGCTGTAGTGCTTGCCCGCAGCGTGTAGCTGATCCATCTTCCACGCGGCCTGGAGCGTGAGCAGACGGGCAGCCTGCATCTCGGCGTAGCTCTCGGCGACCCAGTCCTGGATCATCTGCTTGTCGGCGAGGATGCTGCCGTGCGTGTAACGCGTGAGCGCTCGCTCGCACAGCATGTCGAAAGCGCGTTGGCTCTGCCCCAACCAGCGCATCGCGTGATGGATACGACCGGGTCCGAGTCGCTTCTGAGCGAGCGCGAAACCTTGGCCGACGCCGTCCTGGCTGCCCACGATGTTCTCGAACGGAACGCGCACGTTGTCGTAGATGATCTCGGCGTGACCACCGGGCTCACCGGTCTTGTGATCGGGCTCGCCCATGGTGGGCACGTCGCGCACGATGTTCACACCCGGGGTGCGGGTCGGAACGATGATCATGGAGAAGGCCTTGTACGCGCTGGTTTCGGCATCTCCGGTGCGCGCCATCACGATGAGGAAGTCGCTGATCGACGCATTGGACGAGAACCACTTGTGCCCGTTGATCACCCACTCGTCACCGTCGCGAACGGCTGTGGTCTTGAGCAGAGTGGGGTCGGCTCCCGCGCTCGGCTCGGTCATGCTGAAGCACGAACGCAACTTGCCTTCGAGCAAGGGCTGCATCCATTGCTCGCGCTGCTGAGCGGTACCGCCCACGGCGATCAACTCGGCATTGCCGCTGTCGGGAGCGTTGTTGCCGAAGATGCTCGGCGCGTACACGCACTGGCCGAGGATCTCGTGCATCAAACCGAGCTTCACCTGACCGAAGCCGAGCCCACCCATGTCGGGCGGAAGGTGAGCGGCCCAGAGACCGCGCTTCTTCACTTCTTCCTTGAGTGGAGCGGTGACCTTGGCGAACGTTTCACGGCCCTGCGGAGTGCGCCACACATCGGCCAAGGTTTCGAGCGGAATGATCTCCTCACGCACGAATCCGCGCATCCACTCGAGCTTCGCTTCGAACTCGGGCTCGGTCTGGAAGTCCCATGCCATGAAATTCCCCCTGTCTGTTGGCGCGATGTGCGCACTGTGTCGAAAATTGCGGCGCCACGACGCCCCCGCGCCCGGCCCGACCCCGACGACCGTAGCAAGACGGGATACCGTGATCGTCACGCTGCTGTCGCGTTGACTTCACGACATGACCGAGTTCCCCCCGCCTCAACTTCCGGCGTGCACACGTCACCCCGATCGGCTCACCGGCCGGTCGTGCACTCGTTGTGGTCGTCCGGCGTGCAGCGACTGTCTCGTGACGGTGACCGTCGGTAGTCACTGCACCGAATGCATCAAGGCCAGTCGTCCGGCGGCGTCGGTTCGAGTGCGTGACTGGAATGCACGTCAGCCCATCGCGGTCACACTCGTGCTCATCGGCATCAATCTGGCCGTCTTCGCGTGGGTTTTGATGGGCGATGTTTCATCGGCCGGGTTCACCGATCGTCCGAGTGATCGCGAGATCGATCTCGGTCTCAGCAAATGGCTCCTTCAGGACTCGGCCGGGTGGTACCGCCTGGTGTCGGCGGGCTTCCTCCACTTCGGCCTTCTCCATCTCGCGATGAACATGATCCTCTTGTATCAACTCGGCCAGATGCTCGAACCCGCGCTCGGCCGGATGCGCTTCGGCCTGCTGTACTTCGCGTCGCTCCTCGGCGGGTCACTGGGCGCACTCGTGATTCAGGGCAACGCCGGCGGATTGCACGGCGGCGCCTCGGGCGCCGTGTTCGGACTGATGGCGGCGGCTGCGGTGGGTCTGCAACGACGTGGCGTGAACGTGTTCCAGACCGGCATCGGCGCGACGCTCGTGATCAACCTGGTGCTCACGTTCACCATCCCGGGTATCTCGATCGGCGGCCATCTCGGTGGTGCGGCCGCTGGTGCGGCGTGCGGTGCGGTGATGTTGGCTCCGACCTGGCGACGGACCCCGAGTTGGAGTTCCTACGCGGTGCCGATCGCCGTCGCGGTGGTGTCGTTCGTCGCGAGCATCGCCGTCGCCGCCTGAACGTCACCGCGCCTGACCCGCGGCGCGACGCGTAGCCCACTGGTCCGAAGAATCGACACGATCTGACGACTGGTCATTTCCTGCGCACCGAGGTCGACGGCCATTGATCGGTACTCGTCGGGCAAGTCGTAGTGGTCGAGGTGGAATGCTCGTCGTGACACACCGAGTCCGGATACGAATTCGTGAAGTTCGTCGAGGTGCAGATCGCTGACGAGGTGACACCAGCGGCGGTCGCGGAACCACCACGCGGCCGGGTCGACGTACAGAGTCAGCGGCGGCGGTTCTTGCGCACGCGAACCGGAACGGGCTTGGGTGAATCGACGCGAATTCCGGTGGCACCGATGCCGACCGCGGCACCGACAGCCGTGCCCACCACGACCAGGTTCACGATCCAGGAAGCCATGCCCACACCGTACTCGTCGGCTGTGCGGATGCGCGGGCGCAGATCAGTGCGCGCAGCCGCAGCCCGAGCCGCAACCGCCACCCGATGACGGCGCGGGCGAGGCGGCCGGAGCCGACCCGCCGCCCACCGACGCGAAGACCGACAGGAGGCGCACCGCGCCCGGGTGCCCGTCGGGACACGTGGCCGGATCGCTGGCTTCGGACATCGGACGACGAACCTCGAAGGTCGATTCGCAGGTTCGACAGCGGAACTCGTAGAGCGGCATCGATCACAGTGTAGGTCTCTGGTTGACTGGTCGTCATGGCCGTGATGACCGAGACCGACGTCCGGACCGAGAACGACGTCGAGACCGAGAACGTTCCGCAGACCGGCCGACCCGACTGCGCCCACATCGTGAAGGTCGGCCCGGGCGAAACCGCCACCGCCAAGGTTCTGGAGGCCCGCGTGATGGGCACACCTCTCGAAGCACTCTGCGGCCACGTGTGGGTCCCCTCGCGCGATCCGAAATCACTGCCCTTGTGCGAAGAGTGCAAGAACATCTACGAGATGTACAAGTCGTTCAATGACGGCCTGAACGACACACCGGGCGAATGAGCGCCCACGACTGATCCGGGCGAACTCTTCGTGACCACCCCGCTCCGCATTCGTCCGGCCGCGCGTGCCCTCGTCATCACTCCGGCCGCCCGAGTTCTCCTCGTGCGCTTCGAGTTCCCGGCTGGTTCACGTTGGGCTCTTCCCGGTGGAGGCCTCGAGCCCGGTGAAGATCACGTGACCGCGCTGCGTCGTGAGTTACGCGAAGAAGTCGGACTCGTCGACTCCGCCATCGGTCCACACATCTGGACCCGCGAACATCACGTCGCGTTCATCAACGGGTTGTGGGACGGACAACGCGAACACATCCACCTGGTCGAAGTCGACGAGGAATTCGAACCAGCACCGGCTCTCCCCTGGTCGACGCTCAACGAGGAGAACATTTTCGAACTGCGATGGTGGGACATCGACGACATGCGAACGCGCGACGACATCTGGTGGGTGCCCCGCGCACTCCCCGACCTCATCGACGAGATCGTCCGTTCCGGAACGCCTTCTTCGCCCATCGACGTCGAGCCCTAGAGTGGCGCCGTGCCCGACCTGAGTTCGATCGTCACTTTCGCCGTCGCGTCGGTCGCGCTTCTCCTCATTCCCGGTCCGGCCGTGATCTACGTGCTCAATCGTTCGGTGTCCGATGGACGCGAAGTCGGATTGGCCGCCGTCGCCGGTCTCGAACTCGGCAACTTCGTGCACGTGTTGGCCGCCACCGCGGGTCTGTCGGCCGTGCTCGCCACCTCGGCCACCGCATTCAATGCCGTGAAGTGGCTCGGCGCCGCCTATCTCGTGTTCGTGGGCCTACGAACCCTGGCCACCAAGCCCCGCGTGATCGCAGGTGATTCGGCCTCGGTGAGTCGGCGACGCTCGTTCAGTCAAGGTGTGATCGTCAACACCTTGAACCCGAAGGTCGCGCTCTTCTTCTTGTCGTACCTTCCGCAGTTCATCGATCCCGACAATGGCGCGGCGTGGACGCAGGCTCTCGTCCTCGGGTCGATCTTCGTGGTCATCGGCTGCCTGACCGACGGCATGTACGCACTCACGGCCAGTGCACTTCGCACGGTGTTGTTGCGTGGCCGCACGCTTCCGTTCGTACAGCGCTACGTGGCCGGAACGGTGTTCGTGGCCCTGGGCGTGGTGGCCGCCACCACCAAACCGTCGCACTAGAGCAAGTTGGTGATGGCGCCCTTTTCGGCGCCTTGTGCGAGCCGCGCGTACTTGCCGAGCACACCGCTCGTGTAACGCGGAGCGTTGGGCGTCCAGCCCTGACGACGCCGCGTCAACTCGGCCTCGTCCACCAAGAGATCGAGTGCCAACGACGACACGTCGATACGAATGCGGTCGCCGTCACGCACGAAGGCGATGGGGCCACCGTCGACGGCCTCAGGCGCCACGTGACCGATGCAGAAGCCCCACGTGCCGCCGCTGAAACGACCATCGGTGATCAGCGCGCAGTCGGCACCGCGACCAGCACCCTTCAGGGCACCGGTGATGGCCAACATCTCACGCATCCCCGGACCACCCTTGGGTCCTTCGTAGCGAATCACCAGAACGGTGTTCGGCTGGATCTCGCCGGCCATGATCGCCGCCATCGCACCGTCTTCGCCGTCGAAGACTCGCGCCGATCCTTCGAACTTGCGTTGCTCGGGTGTGAGGCCAGCAACCTTCACCACCGAGCCCTTGGGTGCCAGCGATCCGCTGAGTACGACGATGCCACCCTCGGCGCTGATCGGCGCATCGACCGGATGCACCACCACGCCGTCGGGTGCCGGAGGGTCGATCTCGGCCAGGTTCTCGGCCATGGTGCGACCGGTGCACGTGAGCACGTCGCCATGCAGCAGTCCGGCGTCGAGGAGATGCTTCAGCACCACCGGCACTCCACCCACGCGATGCAGATCGGTCATGTGGAATTTGCCGCCCGGCTTCATGTCGGCGAAGTGCGGTACGCGCGCGGCGATGGTGTTGAACTCTTCGAGAGACAAATCGACACCCGCCTCGTTGGCGATGGCGAGGAGATGCAACACCGCGTTGGTGCTTCCGCCCAACGCATTGGTGAGCGCGATCGCGTTTTCGAAGGCCTTCTTGGTGAGAATGTCGCGCGGACGAATACCGAGACGAAGCATGTTGACGACGGCTTCACCTGCGCGACGCGCGTCGTCCTCACGACTGCGATCGACCGCGGGGGCCGAGGCCGAACCGGGTAGCGACAGGCCGAGCGCCTCACCGATGGACGACATGGTGTTGGCGGTGAACATTCCACCGCACGCGCCCTCGCCCGGGCAGGCCGCCTTCTCGATGGCGGTCAACTCGTCCTCCGACATCGTGCCGGCCGCACACGCGCCAATCGCCTCGAACACAGTGGTGATGTCGATGTTCTTGCCGTTGTGCTGACCGGGCAGAGTCGACCCGTTGTAGACGAACACCGCCGGCAGGTTGAGGCGCGCGATGGCCATCATCATGCCGGGCATGCTCTTGTCGCAGCCGCCGGTGGCCACCAATCCGTCGAGCCGTTCGGCGTGCATCACGGCTTCCACCGAATCGCAGATCACTTCGCGGCTCACGAGTGACGCGCGCATACCTTCGTGACCCATCGAGATGCCATCGCTCACCGTGATGGTCCCGAACTCGAGCGGCACACCGCCCGCGGCACGAACGCCGACTTTGGCCGCTTCGGTCAGGCGACGTAACGACATGTTGCACGGCGTGATCTCGTTCCACGACGACGCGACGCCCACCTGGGGCTTGGCCCAGTCGTCGTCGGTCAGGCCGACCGCACGCAACATCGCACGAGCGGCCGCCTTCTGGATGCCGTCGGTGACGTCACGACTACGGGGTTTCACGTCGACGGGGGTGCCCGGCGCGGCGGTGCGATCGGCTGTAGTCGGGGAAGAAGCCATACCCCGAGGGTAACCAACCCGTCCCGGGCCCGACCCGACCCGATTCCACCGGCTTGTCAGGAATGCCTAACGCCTGTTAGGTTCCCCTAACACCCATCCAGAAGGATCCCTCATGCACTCCCCCGCTCTCCCCGCCATGCGTTCCTCCCGACGATTCGTGTCGCTCGCTGCGGCTCTTCTTCTCGCTGCTGTCGTCGTCTCGTGTGGTGGCGACGACACGGCGAGTACCACCTCGTCGTCGATGAGCCCGGCCACCGACGCTCCCGACACTGGCGCACCCGACACGACCGACGACGTCAGCGTCGATCCCTGCGAGAACGCCCGTGGAACGATCACCGTCTATTCGGGCCGGAGCGAGAAGTTGGTCGCCGATCTCTACACCCAGTTCTCGGCCGCCACCGGTGTCGGCGTCGACGTGCGTTACGGCGACAGCGGCGAATTGGCCGGCCAGATCCTCACCGAGGGATCGGCTTCACCGGCCGACGTGTTCTTTTCCCAAGATGCCGGTGCCCTCGGTGCGGTGTCGCAAGCCGGACTCTTCACCACGTTGTCGCCATCGACTCTCGAGCGTGTCGCTCCGGAATTCAGCTCCACGACCGGGGACTGGATCGGGGCCAGCGGACGCGTGCGCGTCATCGTGTACGACCCCGCTCGAGTTCCCACGCCACCCACCTCGATCGACGAACTGCTCGATCCGTCGTGGGAGGGCCAGATCGGCTTCGCCCCCACCAATGCATCGTGGCAATCGTTCGCCACCGCCTTGCGCGTCGTCCGCGGTGAAGACGCCGCCCGTGAGTGGCTCCAGGCCTTCGCCGCCAACGACCCGGTCGCCTACGAGAAGAACGGTGCGATTCGCGACGCGGTGAACGCCGGCGAGGTGGCCCTTGGTCTCGTCAACCACTACTACCTCTACGAAAAGATCGCCGCCGAAGGAGCCGACGCCGTCGTGGCCGAGAACCAGTACCTTCCCGGTGACGTCGGCGGTCTGGTGAACATCGCCGGTGCCGGAGTCCTCGCCGATTCCGACAACGGACGAGGTGCGCAGTGCTTCGTGTCGTACCTCGTATCCGACGCGGGCCAGGAGTATTTCGTGACGAAGTCCTTCGAATACCCGCTCGTCGCCGGCATCGCTCCGGCCCCCGGATTGCCGGCCTTCGCCGATCTGAATCCGCCGGCTCTCGACCTGTCCGATCTGTCGTCGATCGCCGAGACCCAGGAACTCCTGGCCGACGTGGGTCTGCTCACCCCCTGACGGCACACTGTGGCCGTGACGTCGAACCTCACGTCGATCCGACGATCGAAGCTGCCCGCACCTCTGGCCGTCCCCGCGGTGCTGGCCGCCGTGGCGTCCTTGGCCCCGCTCGCCTACCTGATCGATGTGGCCTTCGACCGCGGCGCGTCGTATCTCTGGGGTGAGATCTGGCAACGGCGTACCTTCGATCTCGTTGCTCGTAGCGGCCTCCTCGCCGCCGCCGTCACGGCGGCGAGTGTCGCGATCTCGGTTCCGCTCGCCTGGTCGGTCATGCGCAGCGATCTCGCCGGTCGTCGGGTGTGGCGCGTCGTTCTCGCTCTGCCATTGGCCGTACCGAGTTATCTCGCTGCGTTCGCCTGGATCAGTTGGGAGTCGTCGCTCGCCGGTTTCTGGGGAGCGTTCCTCGTCCTGACCGCCGTGTCGTACCCGTACGTGTACCTGCCGTTGACGGCTGCGTTCGCGCGACTCGATCAAGCCCTCGACGAGATCGCGACCATCCACGGACGCGGCTCGGTGATACGTCTCATGACGCTGTCGGCCCGCCAGTGCCGCGGCACCATCGCCGCCGGTTCGTTGCTCGTCGCGCTCTACGTGTTGAGCGACTTCGGTGCGGTGGCCACGATGCGCTACGACGCCTTCACCTGGGTCATCTACGGGGCGTACCGCGCTGGATTCAATCCCACGCGGGCCGCGGTGCTCGCTCTCGTCCTCGTCGTCATCGCCCTCATGTTGGTGGCGGCCGAAGCGATGGCGCGTGGCCGCGCCGTCACCACCATGACCTCAGGCGCCGTGGCCCGCCCGCGCCCGATTCGATTGCGACGCCATGCAGTGTGGTTCCAGTCCCTCGCCCTTGCGGTGGCCGTGGTTTCTCTCGCTTTCCCGGTCTGGCGCATCGTCGTGTGGGTCACCAACTTCGGATCCGACGACGGTGTCGGCGACGTGATGTCGGCTCTGTGGGGTTCGGTGCGGTACTCGATCGTCGCCGCAGCGATCACCGTCCTGGTCGCGTTACCGATCGGCCTCCTCGTCGCTCGCTATCGATCGCGCACGTCTCTCCTCCTCGATCGATCCACCTACGTGACCCACGCGCTCCCCGGGATCGTGGTCGCCATCTCCATGGTGTTCATCGGCGTTCGCGTGTTCCGACCGATCTATCTCGAGGCCCCGCTTCTCGTTCTCGCCTACGTCGCGCTGTTCCTGCCTCTCGCCGTGGGAGGCATTCGCTCGAGCGCCGAACAGATCCCACTCGGACTCGACGACGTCGCGCGATCGCTCGGCAGTTCACCGATGGCCGTCGTTCGACGCGTCAACTTGCCGCTCATCGCACCCGGGATCGCCGCGGCCACTGCGCTCGTCACCTTGGCCGCCATGAAAGAACTTCCGGTCACCATGCTGTTGCGGCCCACCGGAACCGAGACCCTCGCCACACGCCTGTGGACCTACACCACCGTGTCGGATTACGCCGGGGCCGGCCCGTACGCTTTGGCCATCATCGTGTTCGTGGCCGTTCCCACTGCGATCGCCACCGGTAAGCGCTGACCCCGATCACGACACCTCGACCCATGAACGCTCACCCCACGCTCTCGATCTCGAACCTGTCGAAGACGTTCGGTCGTGTCGACGTTCTGCGTGGTGTGTCGTTCGAAGCACCCGAGGGCAGCGTGACCGCAGTCCTCGGTCCGTCTGGGCAGGGCAAGACCACACTTCTGCGCCTCATCGCCGGTTTCGAGCGGGTCGATGCCGGCCGCATCGAGATCGACGGGATTCTGGTGGGTTCACCTCAAGTGCACGCGCGCCCTGACCGTCGAGGGGTGGGGATCGTGCCTCAGGAAGGTGCCCTCTTCCCTCACCTCACCGTGGCCGGCAACATCGGATTCGGTGTGCCCCGTGGCAGTCACGCTCGCGTCGCCGAGATGATCCATCTGGTGGGCCTCGACGGCATGGCTGATCGGCGACCCTCGGAGATCTCGGGAGGACAGCAGCAACGTGTCGCCCTCGCCCGCGCTCTCGCACCGACACCGCACCTGGTGTTGCTCGACGAACCCTTCTCCGCGCTCGACGCCGGTCTGCGCGCCGGAATCAGAGACGAAGTGATCGGGATCCTCCGGCGAACCGGCACCACCACCCTGCTCGTCACTCACGACCAAGAGGAGGCCATGTCGATCGCCGACCACGTGGTGGTCCTGCTCGGCGGGGTGGTCGCCCAACAAGGATCTCCGGCCGACATCTACGATCATCCGGCCTCGGTCGAGGTGGCGCGTTTCATCGGCGACGCCAATCTCCTATCGGCACACATCAGTGCCGGTCGCGTCACCCACGCGCTCGGTGAACAAGCGTGTGATCGGTCCGACGGTGACGCCACGGTCCTGCTACGTCCGGAGCAGTTGGCCATCACGTCCGATGTCGCTCACGGCTCGGCTCGGGCCGGTGTCGTCGAACGACGGGCCTACTACGGGCACGACGGAACACTCGGCGTACGACTCGACGGCGGCGAACTGGTGTCGGTGCGCGTTCCGGTCGACGATCTGACTCCGGTCGGCACCGACGTGCACGTGACGATGCGCGGCCTCGCGACCGTGTTCGACTGACCGGCTACTTCTTCTTCCCGAACCCGAACAGGTGCTGGCCGACCTTGCGCATCTGGATCTCTTCGCTGCCCTCGGTGATCCGATAGCGACGATGATGTCGGTAGATGTGCTCGAACGGCATGTGTCGGCTGTATCCGACTCCACCACAGGTCTGCATGGCCCGATCGGCCGCGTCACAAGCCAGACGATTGGCGCGGTAGTTGCACATCGCGACGAGGTGGGTGAACTCCATGAACCCCTCCACGTCGGGGCGATCGTCCTTGACCGAGTTGTCCATGAGCGAGGCCGTGTACCGAATGAGTTGACGCAGCATCGCGGCCTCGGTGTGCATCTCCACGAGCGGAAACTGAATGCCCTGATTGCTCGAGAGCTTCTTACCCCACGTGATGCGCGAATTGGCGTACGTCACCGCTTCGTTGATGCAGTACTGCGCAGCTCCGAGCGAGGACGCCGCCTGTCGGATTCGATTCTCGTGCACGAAGTGCTGCGCGAGATCGAGGCCGTGGTCGAGTCGACCGAACAACGCCGTGCTCGGAACTCGAACGTCCTTCATACTCACTTCGGCGTGATCGGTGGGCATGTTGAACGTCCACCAGAAGAAGTCGACGTTGAAACCCGGCGAGTCGGTGGGAACCAGGAACGCCGAAATGCCGATGGGGCTGCCGGGTTCGCCCGATGTGCGCGCGAAGATGATGTCGTGGGTCGCGTGATGCAGCCCGCTGTTCCAGCGCTTCATGCCGTTGATGACCCACTCGTCGCCATCGCGCACGGCCGTGGTCTCGAGGTGCGTCGCGTCGCTGCCGTGATTCGGTTCGGTGAGACCGAAGGCGAGCCGCTTGGTGCCGTCGAGGAATCCGGGCATCCATTCCTTCTTCTGCTCCTCGGTGCCGAAGTCGCGCATCATCAGAACGGTCGGGAAGTTGCCGACGATCGACGACTCGTTCTGCAGATCGTTGAAGAGTCCGAGACCCTTGGTCGCCAAGTGCTCGCGAATGATCGCCATTTCGAGGTTGCTCGCGCTGCGGCCACCGAACTCCTTCGGCAGTGCCAGTCGCAACCAGCCAGCGGCGTCGGCCCGTCGACGCATTTCGCGCAGCAGGTCCTCCCACTCGGCCCGCGGAACGCCACCGTTCTCGAAGTCGGTGCGGGCCCACTCGCGCCGATGATCGAAGAAGCGCTCGTTGTCGTCCTGGGCCTGCAACGGCTTGATCTCGCGTTCGATGAACTCGTCGAGTTGGTCGAGCGTGCGCTGAATGTCGGCGGGAATGGCGAAGTCCATGGGCCGACCGTAACCCTCCGCCGACCGACGACCGAACCCGAGCCGAGGCGGGTGCTCACCAGCCAGTAGTTTCACGCCGATGCCTGAATCGAGTCCGGAAGGAAATGCCGCTCCATCGCCGTCGCAGTTCCCGCTGGCCGTGTTCCTCGGCATGACCGTGGAGACGACCGGTTACGGAACCGCCCGCGCCGAGGTGACCATCGACGAGCGTCACCTGAACCCGAATGGCGTCGCTCACGGTTCGGTGGTGTTCACGCTGGCCGACACGTCGATGGGTGCGGCGACCATGAGCATCCTCGACGACGGTCTCCCTTGTTCGACGATCGACACCCAGGTTCGCTATCTGCGCGCCGCCGGTCCGGGTCGCCTGGCAGTGGAGACCACAATCGTGAAACCCGGTAAACGAATCGTGCATCTCGAATCACGGGCCGTCGACCAACAGGGTCGACTCGTCGCCACCGCCACCGGCTCGTACGCGGTGCTCGGCAACTGATCCATCGTCTCGTGGGATTTCCGCACCCGACGCTCGATCTCCCCGGCGCCTGGCCGGCCGTGCTCTCCGAACTCGACCGTCTCCAAGTTGCCGACGAGCATTCGCTCGCACTGAGCGCACTGCTCATGTCCGACGATCGAGCCTCTCACGATTCGGATGATGCGATGCTCGCCCACATCTGCGCCACCGCATGGGTGCTGTCGCCCGACGGCGCATATGCGATCTTCGTTCGTCACAAGACCTTGGGCTGGAGCACTCCGGGTGGACACGTCGAAATTGGCGAGAACACTCACCAAGCGGCCCTACGCGAACTCGAAGAAGAGACCGGGCTCACACGATTCGACATTCGACTCGTCGGTGACGGCCCAGCTGTCGTGCACGCCACCGACACCAACAACCCACGCGCTCATCGTCACTGGAACGTGGGCTGGTTGATGACAGCCGACATGGACGCACCGTTGTCTCCCATCGAGGGGGCGCGCTGGTTCGCCTGTGACCAACTTCCCACCGGTCCGCCCGATCTCGCGGCCACCCTGCCGATTCTTCGCACCCTCCTCGAGCGCGACGAGTCCTGAACGGTGCGTCGTCGCCCCGACACCTCTACGCTCTGATCGATGGCCGACAGCAACTTGTCCCCCGGCACGGTCGCGGCCGCTCTCGATCAGCAGGGTTACCTCTGCGACACCGGTCTGGCCACCGCGGTGTTCCTGTCGCTGAGCCTCGAACGCCCGATCCTTCTCGAAGGTGAAGCCGGCGTCGGCAAGACCGAGTTGGCCAAGGTGTTGGCGCGTTGGACCGGCGGCGAATTGATTCGCCTGCAGTGCTACGAAGGAATCGATGCCAACCAAGCCGTGTACGACTGGGACTATTCGCGGCAGTTGCTGCACCTCCGCGCGGCCGAGGCCAGTGGTGAGGCTCGTGACTCGGGGGCCGAGGTTCTGGAGAACGAGTTGTATGCCGAGCGGTTCTTGGTGAAGCGCGCGGTGTTGCGTGCACTCGAACCAGCGGCCACCCGTCCGGTCCTTCTCATCGACGAAATCGATCGCGCCGACGACGAGTTCGAGGCGTATCTGCTCGAAGTGCTCTCCGATTACCAGGTGACCATTCCCGAGATCGGAACCGTTCGCGCCGCGGTTCCGCCCATCGTGGTGCTCACGTCCAACCGCACGCGCGACGTGCACGACGCTCTCAAGCGCCGCTGCCTCTACCACTGGGTCGAGCATCCGTCGTTCGACCGTGAAGTCGAAATCGTGCGCCGTCGCGTGACCGACGTGTCCGATCAATTAGCTCGTCAAGTGGCGGCGCTCACCGAGACGATGCGCGGTCTGCATCTGTACAAGCCGCCCGGAATCGCCGAGACCATCGACTGGGCCACCGCCCTGGCACGACTCGGTGCGTCGACGATCGACGAATCCCTCGTGCGCGCGACCCTCGGAACAGTGCTGAAGTATCGCGAAGACCAGGAGCGAGTCACCAACAACGGTCTCGACCAGGTCATCAAGCAGGCTCTGCAACGCAGCCTCGTCGCCTGAGATGGTCGGCACCTCCAGCGTCACGGTCGACTCGCCGGCCGAACGTCTGGCCGTGGCCTTCAGTCGCATTCTTCGCGGAGCCGGCCTCACCACTCCCGTCGGCAGCGTTCTGCTCTTCGTGGAAGCGCTCGGCCAGACCGGCATCGACTCACGCGAGTCGGTCTACTGGGCCGCTCGCACCACACTCGTGCGACGCCCCGAAGACCTGCCCTTGTTCAATCGAGCCTTCGAAGCCTTCTGGCTGGGTCGCAACGCCGATGGCTCGACGCAGATCACCGAAACCATGAGGCTCACCCTGCAACTCGATGCCGACGACGACGGCAGCGACGAACGCGACTCGGCCGAGTCGTCCTCGGATGACGAGACCATTACGCTGCGTTTCTCGGCCATCGAAACGCTCAAGCACAAGGATTTCGCCGACTACACGCCGACCGAGTTGGCCGAAGCCCAGCACATGATGGGCCGACTGCGACTGGCCGGTTCACCGCGCACCTCGTTCCGTTACGTACGCGGCCGCGACGCGCGCCTCGATCTGCGCCGTACGGTTCGCTCGAGTCTGCAGACGGGCGGCGAACCGATTCGCCGCCATCATCTCAATCCTGATCAGCGCTTGCGTCGGCTCGTTCTCCTGCTCGACGTGTCGGGTTCGATGGAGCCGTACTCGCGCGCACTCGTTCGTTTCGTTCAGGCCGCGGTGGCTGGGCGCCAGAAGGTGGAGGCCTTCGCCATCGGAACTCGCCTGACGCGTGTCACCCGCGAACTGTCGAACCGCGACCCCGATCGCGCCTTGAAGCGCGCGTCCGATCGCGTTCAGGACTGGAGCGGCGGCACTCGATTGGGTGATTGCCTGCATCAGTTCAACGACGAGTGGGGTGTGCGCGGTATGGCCCGCGGAGCCATCGTCGTCGTGCTATCCGACGGCTGGGATCGCGGCGATCCCGAGCATCTCTCCGAGCAGATGTCGCGACTACGTCGGGTGAGCCACAAGCTGGTCTGGGTCAACCCGCTGAAGGTCACGCCCGGGTACGCGCCGTTGGCGCGTGGCATGGCGGCCGCCCTCCCCCACGTCGATGCGTTCGTCGAGGGACATTCGTTGGCAGCGATGGAAGAACTGGCTCGGGTGATCGGCCAGCCCTGAGTCGGCGTCACCGCGGCGAGGCGATCGGGTCCGACAACGGCAGACTGTGACCATGCGCGAGATCCTGGACGACATCGACCGCTGGCGAGCCAACGGCAAGAAGGTTGCGGTGGCTCGTGTCGTCAAGATCGAGGGCTCCGGACCACGTGATCCTGGTGCGGCCATGGCCGTCAACGAAGACGGTGAAGTGGCCGGTTCGGTGAGTGGTGGCTGCGTGGAAGGTGCGGTGGTGTCCGAGGCGCTGGCCATCCTGGCCGAGCAGTCGCCTGGTCGCATGGTGTCGTTCGGATACAGCGACGACGAAGCGTTCGCGGTGGGTCTCACCTGCGGTGGCACGATCCGTCTGTTCATCGAACCGCTCGCCTGGTGACGTGAGTTCGATGTTGCTGTACGAACGATTTCGCGATCTGGTGCGCACCGAGACTCCGGTGGCCTTGGCCACCGTGATCGACGGCCCGAACGTGGGCGCGAAGTTGATGGTCGTGCGCGAAGGGACCACCGAGACCGTCGAGGGTTCGCTGGGCAACCCCGATCTCGACCGGGTGGCCGCCCGCGACGTGGCCGGCGAACTCGAAGCCGGCCGCACTGGCGTTCGTCACTACGGCCCGGAGGGTCAAGCCACGCCGGAGGACCTCGTCGACACACCCACGGTGTCGGTGTTCATCGAGACGTTCGCTCCCCCGCCGCAGATGTGGATCTTCGGCGCGGTCGACTTCACCGCCGCCCTCGGACGCGTGGCCAAGGTTCTCGGCTACCGCGTCACGGTGTGCGATGCACGCGAGATCTTCGCGACCAAGCGTCGTTTTCCGATGGCCGACGAAGTGATCGTGTCGTGGCCGGCACCCATGTTCGAACGGCGCGGCCACACTCTCGGCCCGCGCGACGCGGTGTGCATTCTCACGCACGATCCCAAGTTCGACGTACCGGCGATCCAAGGTGCTCTCGCCACCACCGTCGGCTACATCGGTGTGATGGGAAGTCGCAAGACGCACAACAAGCGGCTCGAGCGACTGGCCGAGGTGGGCGTGAGCGGTGCACGCGATCTCGAACGGATCATGTCACCGATCGGCCTCGACCTCGGTGGCCGCACACCCGAGGAAACTGCCGTGGCCATCTGCGCCGAGATCATCGCGCGTCGGACCGGTCACGGCGCGACGAGTCTGAAGAACACCTCGGGTTCGATCCACTCGTGACCGCCGCCCACCGGTTGGGCTAGACGATCACGAGTTCGTGGTTCACCCGATTCATGGGGTCGGGGCCGTCGCCGGACGCCACCACGATGTCTTCGAGGCGCATGCCCCACTTCCCGGGAACGTAGATACCAGGCTCGACACTGAACGCGTGCCCGGCGGCGAGGGGCAGGGTGTTGCCACTCACGATGTACGGATCTTCGTGCGCGTCCATGCCGATGCCGTGTCCGGTTCGGTGCACGAAGTACTCGCCCCAGCCGGCGGCCGCGATCACGTCACGTGCGGCGGCGTCGACGCGTTCACACGGCGTACCCACCACCGCTGACGCGACCGATGTCTGCTGAGCCTCGAGCAGAACCGCGTAGGCCGCGGCCAGATCGGCCGATGGAGTTCCGATGTGCACACACCGCGTGATGTCACTGCAGTAGCCGTTCATGGTGCCGCCGAAATCGCACAACACGATCTCCCCGACCCGAATCACGCGCGACCCCGGATGGTGGTGCGGTGACGCGGCGTTCTCACCGGCGGCCACGATCGCGAAGTTCACGACGTCGTGACCCTCGGCGAGAATGCGAGCCGACAGATCGGCCGACACCTGAGCCTCGGTGCGGCCGACCAACGGAATCTCACCGGCCTGCAACTGTGCGGCGATGCGATCGACCGCCGCACCGGCGGCCCGCAAAGCCGCGATTTCGGCGTCGTCCTTGCGCATACGCAACGGACCCAGCACCTCCACCGAGCGGACCCACGACACGGCGGGCAGATGAGCCAACAGATCGACGAGGAAGCGAGCCCACATCTGATCGCCCACCGCGACCGTGCGTGCGCCGACACCGGTGACCAATCGCGCCGTGACCGCAATCGGGTCGTCGGTCTCGTTCCAGGGCAACATCGAGAAGATCTCGGGTCGTTCGACCACGCGTGGCGCTTCGAGTCGTGGGATCACGAGCGTGGCCGGTGCCTCGCGCGGCACCACCAACATCGTGAGTCGTTCGAGTGGCATCGCGTGATAACCGACCAACCACGGCAGATCGAGACCGACCGAGAGCAACAACACGTCGACACCACGCTCGGCCATGGCTTCGCGAGTACGCGCCATTCGCTGGGCGAACACCTCGGTGGAAGTGATGCCCGGCGACACGATGGAATGTCCGCTCACTCCTCGAATACTAACTGGCGTCGGCTCCGGAGAGCCGACCGGGCTCAGCGCGAGACGCCCGATCCGGTGGCGACGATTCGACCCAGTCGGCCGGCCTCGTAGTCGTCGAACGCCTGGACGATCTCCTCACGGGTGTTCATGACGAATGGGCCGGACCGCGCGATGGGTTCGAGCAACGGCTCACCCGACAACAAGAGAACGTCACAACCGTCCGGGCCCGCCGTGACCGACATCGCTCCCGACGAGCGATCGCCCACGACCATGACGCCCTCATCGCCTTCGACGCCGTTCACGATGGCCGAGCCGATGAACACGTGCACGAGTGCGGTGTGACCGTCGGGCACGTCGAACACGATGGACTCGGCCGGCGTCAACGTGACGTGGGCGTACGCCATGGGACTGGTGGTCTCGACGATTCCGCACACACCTTCCACTTCACCCGCGATCACCCGGATGACGCCACCGCCGGACAGGACTCGTGACGGAATCTCGTGCGCTTCGTAACCCTGGTAGCGCGGAGGAATCATCTTCTTGGCCGCTGGCAAGTTGACCCACAGCTGGAAGCCGTGCATGCGCCCACCTTCGCGCATGAGTCGGTCGCTCGGCATCTCGCTGTGCACGATGCCGGCTCCAGCCGTCATCCACTGCACGGCGCCCGGCGTGATGACGCCGTGTCCGCCGTTGGAATCACGGTGCTCCATCTCGCCATGCATCATGTACGTGACGGTTTCGAAACCGCGGTGCGGATGGTCGGGAGCGCCGATGGCGCGCCCTGGTGCGTAAACGACCGGACCCATCTCGTCGAGCAACAAGAACGGATCGAGGTTGTCGACCCGCGCGGTGGGGAACGGGCGTCGCACCACGAAGCCGCCTCCCTCGGTTTGGCGGACGGCCTGAATGGTGCCGGCGATCGGACGATTCGACATCAACGCTCTCATTCTCGATTCTTCGGGCACCGTCAACTCTTGACGGTCAGTACGACCGGAACCTCGGCGGCGTCGGCCGACTGGCGAGCGTGGTAACTCGAACGGGTGAGCGGGCTGGCCTCCACGTGCGCGATTCCGAAACCTTCGCCGATCTGCTTCCAGCGGGCGAACTCGTCGGGATGGATCCAGCGCGCGACCGGCAGGTGATGCGAGGTGGGTCGCAGGTACTGGCCCATCGTCACGATGCTCACCCCGACCGAAGCCAAATCGGCGAGGCAACCGTCGACTTCTTCGACCGACTCGCCCATCCCGAGCACCAGACCCGACTTGGTGGTGAGACCAGCCGAGCGCGCGGCCGACAAGACGCCGAGGCTGCGCGCGTAACCGGCCGAGGGTCGCACCGCTCGCTGCAGACGCGCCACCGTTTCGATGTTGTGATTGAACACGTCGGGTCGCGCGCGATAGAGCGGCGCGAACGAGGCCACGTCGCCTTTGGCGTCGGACACCAGGGTCTCGACGCGCGTGTGCGGGCTGCGTTTGCGAATGGCTTCGACGCAGGCCGCCACGTGTGTCATGCCGCCGTCCTCGAGATCGTCGCGCGCGACCATCGTGAGCACGGCATGCGACAGGTTCATTCGCACGACCGCCTCGGCCACCCGCTGAGGTTCGTCGACGTCGGGGGCTTCGGGCTTGCGCGTGTCGACCAAGCAGAAACCACACGCGCGAGTACAACGCTCACCGAGCACCATGAACGTGGCCGTGCCATCTCGCCAGCATTCGGACAGGTTGGGACACCCGGCTTCTTCGCACACGGTCACCAGACCGAGATCGCGCAGAGTGGACTTCACCGCGAGCACTTCCGGACCGATCGACACCTTGGGTCGCAACCACTCGGGTTTGCGATCGGACACGTCGAGGCCACCCGACACGCCCGCATCGTGGAGGCGAGCATTCGACCGAGTGCCGACACGAACCGGCTCACCCGGACCCTCACCGCGCGAGAAACGCGACAAGTCGTCGGGACGGTGCACCCAGGCGACGTCTTGTCGTTCGACCGCGCCGTTGGCCCAGCGTTCGGCGGCCAGACGAACGACGATGTCGACCACGGCCCGCATCTCGACGTCGACACCTTCTTCGCGCAGCGACGTGACCGGACGATCGCCGATTCCGCACGGAACGATGTGTTCGCGCATGTAGGTGAGGTCGGTGGACACGTTCAGCGCGAACCCGTGCATTGTGCGACCGTTGGCGAGGCGAACACCGATCGCGCAGATCTTGCGCGGAGCGGGGCCGTGCACATCGACCCACACGCCCGGAAAGTCGGGAAGACGACCAGCGTCGCGTACCCCGAGTTCGGTGAGTGTGTCGATCACGATCTGTTCGACGGCGCACACGTGTTGCGACGCACCGATGCGATTGTCGAGCGAGATGATGGGATAGCCGACCAACTGACCGGGACCGTGATAGGTGATGTCGCCGCCGCGCTTGACCGACACGAAGTCGGCTCCCACCGCCGCCGGATCACACTTCAGGTTCTTGTCGAGTTCGGCCCGCGGACCGTACGTGAAGACGTGCGGATGCTCGAGGAGCAGCAGATGGTCGTCGTGGCCGTGCTCGAACAACGCGGTCTGGAGCGCGAGAGCCTCCAAGTACGGAACTCGGCCCAGCCAGCGCGCTCGGAACATCGATCAGATCTCGGGTAGCCAGTCGCGGGATTCGAGGATGTCCTTCACGCGCACGAGGAAGCCGGCGGCGTAGGCACCATCGAACGCGCGATGATCCCAACTCATGGCCAGGTTGCCCGTGGGATGAATGGCGATGCTCTCGCCTCCCGACGGCAGAGTGACGACGACGGGTCGACGCACGATCGCATCGGTGGACAGGATCGCGACCTGCGGCTGGTTGATGATCGGCATGGTGAGCACCGATCCGGCCGAACCGTTGTTGGAAATCGTGAAGGTTCCACCGGCGATCTCGTCGGGCGACAACTTGCGGCTGCGCGCGCGACCGGCGAGATCGTTGATCTCACGAGCGATCGCTCGCAGGCGCTTGCCTTCGGCGCTGCGCACGACCGGAACCAGCAGACCCCGGTAATCGAGATCGACCGCGATGCCGAGGTCGACGTAACGGTGCACCACGAGGTCGTCGCCGTTGATGCTCGCGTTCATGTGCGGGAAGTCGGCCAACGCATCGACCACCGCGCGAGCGATGAAGGGCAAGTACGTGAGGCTGTAGCCCTCTTGCGCCTTGAACTCGGCCTTCACGCGGTTGCGCGTGGAGTCGACGTTGGCGAAGTCGACCTCGACCACGCTGAACGCGTGCGGGCTGACGTTCCTCGACATGACCATGTGCGAGCCGGTGGCCTTGCGAATCTTCGACAGCGACACCACGTCGTCGCGATCGCCCACGCGCACGGTGGGCTGGGGCGCGGCCGGGGATGCTGACGGCGACGATGCGACCGGCGCGGGAGCAGGTGCAGGAGCCGGTGCCGGCGCCGATGCTGCGGCAGGTGCTGGCGCTGGTGCGGCCGGAGCCGAGCCGTGCTTGTCGATGTGATCGAGCACGTCTTCGCGAGTGATTCGACCGCCCGGACCCGATCCGGTGATGCGATCGACGTCGAGACCGTGCTCGGCCACGAGGCGACGCACGACCGGCGACAACAGACGATTGTCGCCCGACAGGGCGGCCGCGGCGGCGGGTGCCGGGGCCGGAGCGGGAGCAGGGGCCGGAGCAGGAGCGGGGGCGGGGGCGGGGGCCGGAGCAGGAGCAGGCGCGGGAGCCGGGGCCGGAGCAGGAGCAGGGGCCGGAGCAGCAGCCGGAGCCGGAGCCGAACCGGCGGCACCCACCACGGCGATGACCGCGCCGACGGGAACCGTTTCGCCTTCAGGCACGCGAATCTCGATGAGCACTCCGGCGACCGGTGACGGAACCTCGGTGTCGACCTTGTCGGTGGACACTTCGAACAACGGCTCGTCGGCCGCCACGGAGTCGCCCACTTTCTTGAACCAACGCGTGATGGTTCCTTCGGTGACCGTCTCACCCAACTGCGGGAGCGTGACCTCTGCCATCGTGATTCCTCTCGATTCTCAGGCGTTCAGGCTTCGTCCGGTGAGCGACAACACCGTCTCACCGAACAACTCGGACAGACTCGGGTGCGGTTGCACGAACTCGGCGATTTCGTCGACGGTGGCTTCCCAGTTGACGGCGAGATAGCCGCCCGACAACTGCTCGGTGACCCACGGGCCGACCATGTGCACACCCAGTACTTGTCCGGCCGAACCATCGGCGTTGCGCTTGGCGACGATCTTCACCAGACCATCGAGCTCACCCAAGATCTGGGCGCGGCTATTGGCACGGAACTGATGCTTGGCCACGACCACGTCGAGGCCCTGTTCCTTGGCGGCGTCTTCGCCCGGTCCGGCCCAGGCCACTTCGGGGTGGCAGTAGATGGCCCACGGCACGCGGTCGTACGCGATGGGTGCCGGGCCTTCTCCCAACATGTGCTTCACGGCCAGAATCGCTTCGGCGTAGCCGACGTGCGCGAGTTGCGGCGTGTTGACCAGATCGCCGATGGCGTACACGCCCGGCTCACCCGTGCGACACCACGCATCCACGTCCACGAATCCACGTTCGGTGACCTTGACCGCCGTGCCCTGCAATCCGAGCAGATCGGCGAAGGGGCGGCGACCGACCGACACCACCACGGCGTCGACTTCGAGTTGTTCGCCCTCACCGAACGACACCACGGTTCCACCCGACGCGTTGGGCGTGTGGCCCTTCACCATCACACCGGTACGGATGTCGATGTTCTTCTTCTTGAACGACTTCACGACCACGTTGGCGACGTCGGTGTCGAGGCCGGGAAGGATCTTGGGTAGACCTTCGAGGATCGTGACCTTCGAGCCGAGATCGGCGAAGGTGGACGCGAACTCACAACCGATCGCGCCGCCACCGATGACGGCCACGCGCGCGGGCACGTAATCGAGGTCGAGCACTTCGTCGCTCGTCATGATCGGGCCACCGCGATCGAAACCCGGGACGGTGCGCGGCACCGAACCGGCAGCGAGGATGACGTTGGCACCCTGAAGGACGGTCGACGATCCGTCGCTCATCGACACGTTCACGGTGCGGTTGGCGCCGAGCGATCCGGTTCCGTTGAACACGGTGACCTTGCGCGACTTGCAGAGTCCGCCGATGCCCTTCACCAGCCCGTCGACGATCTTGCGCTTGCGCGCCTGGGTCACGGCGAAGTCGACCGACGGAGCCGAGGCGTTGATGCCGAACTCGGCGGCGTGAGCCACGTGCCGGTGCACCGACGCGGTCTCGAGAAATGCCTTGGCCGGGATGCAGCCACGGTTGAGGCAGGTGCCGCCGAGAGCGTCGCGTTCGACCAGGGCCACGTTGACACCAGCCGACGCCGCGTACAGCGCAGCGCCGTAGCCTCCCGGGCCTCCACCGATCACGACGAGATCAAATTGCTCGGCCGTACAGACCACCTCCGCGAACCATGCGCCTCTGGCGCTGTGCAGGGCCTAAAGGTAGCGGGTGAGACCTGCTTCCGAAGGCCCTGATGACCCCTGTCATGCGGGTGTTACCCGCGGGTCACCGCAGCGTCCCGCGCGCGACGATCAGGGTTTCCACTGGCTCTGTTCGCCGGCCCGCGTGTAGGCCACGGCCTGCAACACCTCCACGGCCACGAATCGGACCGTGCAGGTGATCGAACCCTCGGGCGGAACCACGGTCCGCGCGTCGCAGGCTCCCGAGGTCACCGCACCGCTGGGTTCGGTGATGCTGCCGTCCCCGAAGAGCCGCCAACCTTTCAGAACGCTCTCACCCGGCACACCGGCCATCGTCACCACGGCATCGGTGCCGTCGGGCCCGACGGTCACGCGATCGACCGACACGGTCATGTCGCCGAGCCGCGACGACTGGCCGACGGACAGGAACCGAACCTCTTGACGGTCCCCCGCGAGCTGGAACGCGAACACCACACCGGCCAACAAGATGAGCAACGCACAACCCGCCGACAAGAGGAGCAATGTTCGGGTCTTCATGTGACGTCCAGCCTACGAATGAGCCGTGGGATCTGCGCTCCCGATCAGGCGGGCCTTCGCACTCGGTCGTAGCCTGACCGCGTGTCCCCCCGCACCCTCGCCATCACCGGGGCCAGTGGCCTCATCGGCACTGCACTCGCCGACCATCTGACTCGTCGCGGTGATCGCGTCGTTCGATTCACCCGTTCGGGTTCGTCGAGCAACGACACCATCGCCTGGAACCCGGCTTCCGGATCCATCGACTCCGAACGACTGCGCGGCGTCGATGCGGTCGTCCACATGGCTGGTGCCGGTATCGGCGACAAGCGCTGGACCGACTCGTACAAGCGCGAGATTCTCGACAGCCGCACCAAGAGCACGTCGCTTCTCGCATCCACCTTGGCGAGTCTGAGCGACGGGCCCAAGGTTCTTCTGTCGGGTTCGGCCATCGGCTACTACGGCGAATCCGAAACCACGTCGTTCACCGAAGAGTCGGCCCCCGGCGCCGGATTCCTCGCCGATGTGTGCGTGCAGTGGGAAGCCGCCACCGAAGTGGCCGAGAAGGCCGGCATTCGCGTTGCACACGTGCGCACCGGCATCGTGCTCAGCCCGCGCGGTGGCGCGCTCAACAAGTTGTTGCCGCTGTTCAAGATCGGCGCCGGCGGGCGCATGGGTTCGGGGCGTCAGTGGCAGAGCTGGATCTCCATCGATGACGAAGTGCAGGCGATCGATCACTTGCTGTCCTCGTCGGTGACTGGCGCCGTCAATCTCACCGCACCGCAGCCGGTCACTCAAGCCGAGTTCACCAAGACTCTGGCCCGCGTGTTGAAGCGTCCGTCGTTCGTGCCGGTTCCGTCGTTCGGTCCGAAGTTGTTACTCGGCTCCGAGTTGGCCGACGCGCTGCTGTTCACCGGCCAGCGTGTCGAGCCGAAGGTCTTGCTCGCCGACGGCTACGCGTTCGTTCACCGCGATCTCGAATCGGCTCTGCGTTCACTTCTCGGCCGCCCGGCCTGAGCGAGGCTCGTCGCGGTGTCGTCACTGCCCCGAACGCCTCTTCCTGATTCCGTCGACGTCGCCATCGTCGGCGCCGGATTGGCCGGACTCGCGGCCGCCCGAGTCGTTCACGAAGCCGGATCGTCGGTCGTGGTGCTCGAGTCATCCGACGGCGTCGGCGGTCGAGTTCGAACCGACGAGGTGGATGGGTTCCTGCTCGATCGCGGCTTCCAGGTGCTGCTCACCGCGTATCCCGAACTTCATCGGCAGTTCGACGTGACGGCGCTCGACTTGCGGGCCTTCGACCCGGGCGCACTCGTGTGGCGCAATGGTCGTGGCTACGAAGTGTCCGATCCGTTCCGCAAACCGACGAGCGTGGTGTCCACTGCGCTGGCTCCGGTTGGTTCTCCGTTCGACAAGGCACGCATCGCGTTACTGCGTCGCCGCGTGCGAACCGGTCACGCCTCGCAACTCCTTCGTGGTGACGACATGACCACGCGCTCACTTCTCGAATCGTCCGGATTCTCGAGCACCATGATCGAGCGGTTCTTCACTCCCCTCGTCGGCGGCATCCAGCTCGACCCGCAACTGTCGGCATCGCGTCGCATGTTCGACGTGATCTTCCGCATGCTCGCCGACGGCGACGCCGCCGTTCCGGCCCGTGGCATGGGGCAGTTGTCGGCCCAGTTGGCCTCGCGCGTACCTGCCGAAGTGATCCACCTCTCCACACCCGCGATCGGTGTCGGTCCGGGCGAGGTTCGCGTCAGCGACGATCGAGTGGTGAAGGCGCGCGCAGTGGTCGTCGCCACCGAAGGTCCGGTGGCTCGGCGATTCGTCGACGTTCCCGACGTGGCCTCGCGATCGGTGTCGTGCGTCTACTTCGCAGCCGACCGCGCACCCACCGCATCGAAGGCCATCGTGCTCGACGGCACGGGACGCGGTCCGGTCCTCAACATCGCGGTCATGAGTAACGTGAGTCCGTCGTACGCACCGTCGGGCCAGCACTTGATCGCCGCGGCGATCCCGGGTCGAACCGACGGCGACCTCGAGGCCGACGCCCGTCGACAACTCGCCGGCATGTTCGGCACGGCCGTGAATTCGTGGCGCCATCTGCGCACCTACTCCATCGCCCACGGCCAGCCCGATCAGTCGCCGCCGTTCTCGCCCAAAAAGCCGGTGTCCCTGGGTCACGGGCTCTTCGTGTGCGGCGATCATCGTGACACCGCATCGATTCAAGGAGCGTTGTACTCGGGGCGTCGCACCGGTCGCGCGGTCGTGGAATCATTGTCGAGTTGAGTCGAGTCAGTTCACCGCAATCATCAACGAAAGAGAGTCGTCATGGCCGGAAGTGACCCCAAGAAGATCGTGTCCGTCAACAAGGTCGTGGCCGCCACACCGCAGCAGATCTTCGATCTCCTGGCCGACCCCAAGCGTCATGCCGACATCGACGGATCGGGTTCGGTGAAAGCGGCGCAGTCCGACGCTCCGGCTCGCTTGTCGCTCGGCGCCAAGTTCGGCATGGACATGAAGATCGGTGCCCCGTACAAGATCACCAACGAAGTGGTCGAGTTCGACGAAGGCAAGCGCATCGCCTGGCGCCACTTCGGTGGACACGTGTGGCGTTACATTCTCGAGCCCACCGACGGGGGCACATTGGTGACCGAGCAGTTCGACTTCAACGGCAGCAAGTCACAGCTCATGTTGCGCGCGATCAGCGCTCCGGGCCGCAACAAGCAGTCGATGATCGCCACCCTCGATCGGTTGGCGAAACTGTTCGCGTAGTCGTCAGGGCTGATACAGCCCGAACACACCGCGCAATGCGTCGCTGATCTCGCCGAGTGTCGCGTCGGCCCGCAGTGCTTCCTTCATCGGGTACAGCACGTTCTGAGTGCCGCGGGCCGCATCGGCCACGCTCTGCAACGCGGCGTCGACCTTCGCGCGATCGCGCTTGGCCTTGTACTCGGCCAATCGGGCCTTCTGGCCACGCTCGAGTGTCGGATCGATCGGGAACACCTCGGGTTCGGGGTCGTCGTCGACCGAGAACTTGTTGAGACCCACGATGACTCGCTCGTCGTCGTCGATCGACTTCGTGTACTCGTACGCCGCCTGCTCGATTTCGTCCATCTGGTAGCCCGTCTCGATCGCGGCGACGGCGCCACCCATGTCGTCGATCTTGGCGATGTACTCGAGAGCGAGGCGCTCGATCTCGTCGGTGAGCGTCTCGACGAAGTAACCACCGGCGAGCGGATCGGGAGTGTCGGCGACGCCGCTCTCGTAACCGATGATCTGCTGGGTGCGCAACGCGATGCGTGCCGCCCGTTCGGTGGGGAGACTGAGGGCCTCGTCGAAGCCGTTGGTGTGCAAGCTCTGGGTTCCGCCCATGACGGCGGCCATCGACTGCACGGCCACACGCACGATGTTGTTCTCGGGCTGTTGAGCCGTGAGCGTGCTTCCGCCGGTTTGCGTGTGGAAGCGCAGCAGTTTGCTGGCTTCTTTCTTCGCCCCGAAACGCTCGGACATGATGCGATACCAGATGCGGCGAGACGCGCGGAACTTGGCTACTTCTTCGAAGAAGTTGTTGTGGGCGTTCCAGAAGAACGACAGGCGCGGAGCGAAATCGTCGACGTCGAGGCCGGCCGCCACCGCCGCTTCCACGTAGGCGATCCCGTTGGCGATCGTGAACGCGATCTCCTGTACGGCGGTCGAGCCGGCCTCACGAATGTGGTAGCCGGAGATCGAGATCGTGTTCCACTTCGGAACATTCGCGGCGCAGTACTCGAAGATGTTGGTGATGATCCGCATCGACGGCTTGGGCGGATACACGTAGGTGCCGCGCGCGATGTATTCCTTCAACAGGTCGTTCTGGATGGTGCCGCTGATGGCCGTGGACGGAACACCCTGTTCTTCGGCGACCAGCTCGTACATGAGCAGCAGGATGGCTGCGGTCGAGTTGATGGTCATCGACGTGGTGACCTTGTCGAGCGGCAGGTCCTTCAGCAACAGACGCATGTCGGCCATCGAGTCGATGGCCACACCGACCTTGCCCACTTCACCTTCGGCGCGAGCGTGATCGGAGTCGTAACCCATCTGTGTGGGCAAGTCGAACGCACACGACAATCCGGTCTGTCCCGCGGCCAACAAGAACTTGAAGCGTTCGTTGGTGGACTCGGCCGTGCCAAAGCCGGCGTACTGGCGCATCGTCCACAACTTGCCGCGGTACATCGTGGGGTACACGCCGCGGGTGTAGGGCGGCTGACCGGGAGTTCCCAACCGCTCGGCCGGATTCCAGCCCGCGAGGTCGTCGGCGGTGTAGAGAGCCTTGACCGGAATTCCCGAGTCGGTGCGCTTGTCGTCACTCATCGTGAGAAGCGTAGGAGCGATTCGGCCGTGCGCACCCATCCGGTGGGCACGAAGCACGAACCCGACTCAGTGGGCGGCGACGAGTGCGATTTCCATCAGCCATTCGGGGCGTGCCAGAGCGGGCACGGTGACCAGCGTGCTCGCGACCCGATGGCCACCGAGTGCACTGTCCCGCGCCGCCATCACCGGCGCCAAAGGCTGTCCGTTCACCACGTAGGTGGTGACCG
>Ga0194130_10001834_pt1 | contig 32700 bp, 33 predicted proteins | sample TA2KigsurfametaG_FD_160084 | JGI IMG/M metagenome (GOLD analysis project Ga0194130, IMG submission 160084) | Freshwater microbial communities from Lake Tanganyika, Tanzania - TA2015050 Kigoma 12 surface | ecosystem: Environmental > Aquatic > Freshwater > Lake | place: Tanzania: Lake Tanganyika...
GACAAACTCATCACTGCCCTCAGTCGGCTTGACGATATCGCTCACCGCCTGGGACCTGCCCTCAAGAATGGCGTCGGCAATGCCACGGGCGTACAGTGCCACGGCTTTGGCCGAATCGTCATTGCCGGGGATCACATAATCGATGCCTTCGGGAGAATGGTTGGAGTCAACCACGCCGATCAGCGGAATGCCCAGCTTCTGGGCCTCGGCCACTGCGATCTTGTGGAAACCCACATCAATGACAAAAATGGCATCGGGCAGAGTAGCCATGTCCTGAATGCCGCCAATGTCCTTCTCAAGTTTCTCGATCTCGCGGGTGAAGGTGAGCTGCTCTTTCTTGCTGATGGCATCGAGCCCCGCCTCTTGCTGAGCCTTCATCTCCTTGAGGCGCTTGATCGAAGATTTGACAGTCTTGAAATTGGTCAGCATGCCGCCGAGCCAACGCTGGTCCACATAAGGGACGCCAGCACGACGGGCCTCGGTGGCCAGGATCTCACGCGCCTGGCGCTTCGTGCCCACCATCAAGATCGTGCCTCGGTTGGCGGCAAGCTGTCGAGCAAACTTGCAGGCCTCCTGAAACAGCGGCAGCGTTTTCTCGAGATTGATGATGTGAATACGATTGCGATGGCCAAAAATGAAGGGGGCCATCTTGGGGTTCCAGAAGCGCGTCTGGTGACCAAAATGGACACCCGCTTCCAGCATTTCACGCATGCTCACGGACATAAAGACTCCTGAAGGTTAGGTCTAAAATCGGCCAAGGTTTTTCGCTCTGCGGAGTGAAAAACACCTTACAACTGACCGACTTGCGATTGGCTTTTCCAGCGCATCGACTCGGGCCCCGGAAAAGACCAAGGAGTATAGCATCGCCCAGGTCCCTACCGACCGCCTCGGCTACGCAGAATCTTTCCCAACGCGGCCCGGCGGTGCGGGTTGATGCGGATCCCGAACTCAGGTCGCTCAGACACCCGCACCATGCACCGAATCGACAGTCAACAAACCTGGCCTTTGCATGGTGTGCAGGCTTCGCGCGAGCTTGAAGCCTTGACAGCCGCCCCCCCGCACACGCTGATGCAAAAAGCCGGCCTAAGCGTAGCCCGCCTGGCCCGTGCACTTGCCCCGCACGCCCGGCATGTCTGGGTGGCCTGCGGCCCCGGCAACAACGGTGGCGATGGCTTTGAGGCGGCGCTGCATCTCAAGCGTCAGGGTCTGGATTTGACGCTGACCTGGTTGAGCGGACAGTCGCAGCCCTCGGATGCTCGAGCCTCGCGCGAGCGGGCGCTGCACGCCGGGGTTCGTATCAGCGACCAGCCTCCGGGCGACTTCGACCTGGCCATTGATGCCCTGCTGGGCCTCGGTGGCGGACGACCGAACCACGGGGGCGCGTCGCCGACCCTGGTGGACTGGCTCGAGCGCTTGAGCGAGACCGACCGGCCAGTACTGGCAGTCGATCTACCCAGCGGGCTGGACGGCGATACCGGCGCGGGAGTTCGCTTTTCCCCTCGCCCCAGACGACGGCACACCCTGAGCCTGCTGACCCTCAAACCCGGCCTCTTCACCGCTCAGGGCCGCGACCAGGCCGGGCAGGTGTGGTTCGATGACCTGGGGGCGGACCTGCAGGCTGTTGCTGCCGATGCCTATCTGCTCGGGGCCGACAAGCTGCCCTCGTGGGATAAGGCCCAAGCCTTGCACGACAGCCACAAGGGCAGATACGGCGATGTTCTGGTGGTCGGCGGGCAATCGCAGGCCCCCCACATGACGGGAGCGGCCCTGCTGGCGGCCCGAGCCGCCTTGCATGCCGGGGCGGGCCGCATCTTTGTCTGTTCTCTCGGCCCAACGCCACTGAAGGCCGACCCGGTTCAGCCCGAGTTGATGTTTCGCGAACTGACCGAACTCGGCCCGCTGCATGCACGCATGACGATCGTCTGCGGTTGCGGCGGAGGCGGCGCCGTTACCCAGGTGCTGCCACACATCCTCGGCTGCGAAGGTCCGCTGGTACTCGATGCGGACGCCCTCAATGCAATCGCCGAACAGACCCAACTGCGGCTTGAGCTCCAGCAACGCTCGACTCGGCCAACCCTGATCACACCCCATCCGCTGGAAGCGGCGCGCCTGCTCGATTGCCCCGTCTCCGAGGTGCAAGCCGATCGCATCGCAGCGGCCCGGGCGCTCTGCGAGGCCTTGTCTTGCACCGTTGTCCTCAAGGGCTCAGGATCGGTGATTGCATCACCGAATGTCCCCCCCGTCATCAATCCCACCGGCAATGCTCTGCTGGCCACCGCCGGCACGGGTGATGTGCTGGCCGGGCTGATTGGCGCCGCGCTGGCGGGTGGCCTGACTGCGCACGAGGCCGCCTGCCTGAGCGTCTTTCGACACGGCCGGGCGGCCGAAATCTGGGCCCAGCTCAAGCCCGGGCAAGCCTTGGTCGCCAGCGACCTGTTGGGCCATTGAAGCGGGTTCAAGGCAAGGCCATGACCAGCAACTGAAGCAAAAGCATCAACACGGCGGGCGACACATCCACGCCGCCGATCAATGGAATCGCGCGCTGCAGGGGCGCCAACAAGGGTGCCATTACGCGGCTCAAGCTCATGTGAAGGACCGATCCAGGCTGCACCCAAGACAGGACGACCAAGCCCAGCAGCAAAAGACTCCAGGTTTGCAAGGCGGTTTTGCAAAGGAAGGCCAGCGCCATCCCGGGCAGGGCGCCCATCCAAGACCGGGCGGCCCCCAGCCACATCAAGACCAGGGCATAGACCGCGCACAAAAGCACAGCCGCCAGCAAGCTGCCCCAATCCAGGCGTCCCTTGGCCATGCCCCGCGGCATCCATCGCCTCAGCGGCTGGACCAGCCAGTCGGTCAGCGCCATCACTAACAAGCCTGGCTGCACCCGCATATTGAGCCGCAAGCCGTTCATCCAGGCGCGCAGCAGCGCCGCGCCAACCAGACACTGCAGCACCAGTTCAACCAGAACATGCACGATCGCCATGGGTCGCCCTACCCTAACGACGCGGCCGCTTGCCCGACTTGCGCCCCACCTTGGACGCAGCCTTCTTGACGGCAGTCTTGATCGCTTGAATCGAAGCTGCCGGGACGATAGCTGTTATCGACTTCTTGCCGCGCTTGGCAGTTCGACCCGCCGCCTCCTCGGTCTTGCCTCGTCCGCGGCCGCCAGCAGACTTGCGTCCCTGCGACTCCTCGGCAGCGCGTTCGCGACCGGGCCGCGACGAAACCTCCTGCCCCTCGTCGACAAGCCTGAAATCAATACGGCGTCCGTCCAGGTCGACCCGGCTGACCTGCACCCGCACCCGGGTTCCAATGGCATAGCGTATGCCGGTGCGTTCGCCACGCAATTCCTGCCTCGCCTCGTCGAATCGAAAGTATTCGCCACCGAGCTCCGTGATATGCACCAGTCCCTCGACATACATGGCATCGAGGGTCACGAAGATTCCAAAGCCGGTGGCGGCCGAGACAATGCCGGAAAACTCCTCGCCCAGATGCTCGCGCATGTACTTGCATTTGAGCCACGCCTCGACATCGCGACTGGCTTCGTCAGCGCGACGCTCATTGGCGCTGCAGTGCAAGCCTGCAGCCTCCCAGGCCCGTTGTTCAGCCGAGGAAGTCCCCCGATCCATGCGCGGGGATGCCGCCGAACGCTCTGCCAGACGCTTGGCCAACTTGGCCTGCGCCTCACCCGGTGTGGGCAAGGCCGGCAGTTGGTAGCGCCTGCGCTCCAGGATGGCCTTGATGACCCGGTGCACCAGCAAGTCAGGGTAGCGTCGTATGGGGCTGGTGAAATGGGTGTAGGCCTCGAAGGCCAGGCCGAAATGTCCGCTGTTGATTGGGGTGTAGATCGCCTGCTGCATGGAACGCAGCAGCATGGCGTGGACCTGCTGCGCATCCGGCCGGTCCTTGGTGGCCTCTGCAATGCGCTGGAAATCCCCAGGCCCCGGGCTATCGCCCAGACCCGGGCTCACGCCCATGGCCTTGAGGTAGGCGCGCAAAACTTCCCGCTTCTCCGGCGTCGGCCCCTCATGAACCCGATACAGCCCGGCATGGCCGGCCTGGGCGATAAAGTCGGCCGCACAGACATTGGCGGCGAGCATGGCCTCCTCAATCAGGCGATGGGCGTCATTTCGGGTGCGAGGGATGATTTTTTCGATCCGGCCGACATCGTCACAAACAATCTGTGTCTCGGTGGTTTCGAAGTCAACGGCCCCCCGCTCGCGCCGCGCCTGCAACAAGCCACCATAGACATCATGCAGGCTGAGCAAGTGTGGCAGCAAGGATTTGCGCTGCTGGGCCTGAGGTCCACGGGTATTGGCCAGCACCGCCGCCACCTCGGTGTAGGTCAGCCGGGCGTGGCTGTGCATGACCGCCGGATAAAACTGATAGGCATGGACCTGCCCCTTGGCCGTGATCAACATGTCGCAAACCATGCACAGACGATTGACCGCTGGGTTGAGTGAGCACAGACCGTTGGAGAGCTTTTCCGGCAGCATGGGAATAACGCGCCGGGGAAAATAAACACTGGTCGCCCGGTCATACGCATCGACATCGATGGCACTGCCCGTCTCTACATAATGACTGACATCAGCGATGGCCACCAGCAGCCGCCATCCCTTGCCGCGTCCGACTCGGGCAGGCTCACAATAGACCGCATCGTCGAAATCGCGCGCATCCTCGCCATCGATCGTGACCAGCGGCACATCGGTCAAATCGATACGCTCGCGCAAATCACCCAGCCGTACCTTGTCCGGTAGCGATCGGGCCAGGGCCAGGGCTTCATCGCTGAACTCATGCGGGACCCCATATTTGCGCACCGCAATCTCGATCTCCATGCCCGGATCATCAATCTCGCCCAGCACCTCGCGCACCTGCCCCACCGGTTGACCAAACAGGGCTGGCGGTTCGGTCAACTCGACCACCACGACTTGCCCCACCCGCGCCGCACCAATTGCATGCTTGGGGATCAGAACATCCTGGCCATAACGCTTGTCCTCGGGCGCCACAAGCCAGACACCGCCTTCCTGCAGCAAGCGCCCGATGATGGGATGAGGCGAGCGCTCGATGATTTCGGTCACCCGACCCTCGGGCCGTCCCTTGCGGTCGTGACGGACGATACGCGCCTTGACCCGATCCCGATGCAATACCGCCCGCATTTCGTTGGGAGGCAAATAAATGTCAGGCTGGCCGTCGTCGCGCTGCACGAAGCCGTGCCCATCGCGATGACCAAACACGGTACCCTCAAACTCGATGAGCAGGGCGGCAGGGGTGGAGGCAGGCGTCTTAATGGGGAATCTCTCGCAGTTCGGAATTTTGCAGGGGCTGCCGACCCACGCGGTGCACACAAGAATCTCGCTTCGTCACGGGGCGGCAACGAACGGGATGGTACACTTTCAGATGTTGCCCAGGTGGCGGAATTGGTAGACGCACTAGTTTCAGGTACTAGCGCTGAGAGGCGTGGAGGTTCGAGTCCTCTCCTGGGCACCACCGGATTTTGATCATTCTGAAGAAGAAGAACTCAAGAAGAACAAGAACAAGTCAGCCGCTGATGCGTCAGCGGCTTTTTTGCGCCTGAAAAAGATCAGGGCCTCTGCCTAACCGGGCAAAGCCAACAAGTCATGGCCCTCAGCACCCACAATGTGTGCCTGAGTGAACTGGCCAACCTTGAGCGTCTTGCTGATCTTCTGCGGCGGCAGCAAGCGCACCACGCCGTCGATCTCCGGCGCATCTGCATAGCTTCGCCCCACAGCGCCCTTGCGCCCCTGCGCTGGGGCGGCGTCAACCAACACTTGCATGGTGGCGCCCACGCGCTCGCTGAGCTTGGCGCTGGAGACCTCTTCGGCCACCGCCATGAAACGCTCGCGTCGGGACCGCCGCAGCGCATCAGGCAACTGATCCGGCAACTCGTTGGCACTGGCGCCGCGCACCGGGCTGTAGGCAAAGCACCCGGCACGGTCGATGCGGGCCTGCCGCATGAAGTCCAGCAAATGTTCGAATTCGGCTTCCGTCTCCCCCGGAAAACCGGCAATGAATGTGCTGCGCACCACCAGTTGCGGACAACGATCGCGCCAACGCGACAGACGCTCGAGGTTACGCTCGCCGCTGGCCGGCCGCTTCATACGCCGCAGAACATCCGGGTGGCTGTGCTGAAAAGGTACATCCAAATACGGCAAGACCAGGCCATCGGCCATCAGGTCGATCAAATCGTCAACGCTCGGATAGGGGTAGACATAATGCAAGCGCACCCAGGCGCCAAACGGCGCGGCCAATTCACCCAGGGCGCGGACCAGCTCGAAGGTCCGGGTCTTGACTGGACGCCCCGACCAAAAGCCCATGCGGTATTGCAAGTCAACGCCGTAAGCCGAGGTATCCTGACTGATCACCAGTAACTCACGAACACCGCCCTCAAAAAGTGCCTGCGCCTCCTTGAGCACATCGCCCACCGGCCTGGAAACCAGATCACCTCGCATGGATGGAATGATGCAAAAGGTGCAGCGATGGTTGCACCCCTCGCTGATTTTTAGATAGGCATAGTGCCTGGGCGTCAACTTGACGCCTGCCGGCCCCAGGGGCTGCGGGACCAGATCGAGAAAAGGTTCGTGCGGCTTGGGCAGGTGCCGATGCACCGCGTCCATGACTTCCTGGGTGGCATGCGGCCCGGTGACCGCCAACACGCTGGGGTGCAGGCTGCGCACCAAATTGCCCCCGGCCTCGTCGGTCCGCGCGCCCAGGCATCCGGTCACAATCACCCGCCCGTTTTCAGCCAAGGCCTCGCCGATGGTGTCGAGGCTTTCCTTGACCGCCTCGTCGATAAAACCGCAGGTATTGACCACCACCAGATCAGCTCCTTCGAAAGTTTTGGAGGTCTGATAGCCCTCGGCACTCAAACGGGTCAGGATGAGTTCCGAGTCGGTCAGGGCCTTGGGGCAGCCCAGGCTGACAAATCCCACCCGAGGTGCTTGAGCGCTCGGGACTGGCGCGGCGGTTTGCACAATATTCGACATCGCGCGATTGTCTCAGACGCACGCAAGCGCGAAACGGACCAGGGCCGGTCCCCGCTCAGCGCCGAAACGGATCCAAGCCCTGATGCCCGTCGACCACCTTGCCGAGCAGGGCCACCAAATGCTTCCGCTCCTGGGCATCGAGCGGCGCGAGCAAACGCCGCTGCGTCTTGGCCGCGCCACGCTTGACTTGAGCGACCACCGCGCAACCTGCCGATGTGACCCACAGGCGCTTGCGCCGGCGATCATGCTCATCGGGCTGCCTTCGAACCCAGCCCTTGGCCTCCAAGCGCCCGATGACTGACCCTGAGGTGGCCGCATCAAATGCCACCCGGGCCGACAAGGAAACCTGATCCTGTCCGGGCTCATCCATCAGCGCGTTGAGCACCGCAAATTGCACGGGGGTGATGTCAGCATCAGCAGATTCCTCCATGAAGAGGGCCATCGCGATCTGGTGGGTGCGGCGGATGAGGTGGGCCGGCGCTTTTCTGAAGTCATAGCTCTTAACCATAGGCGCAAGTTTAAGTGGCCCGAGCGGTCTGCCGCTGTCCCGATCGACGATTCGACAAACCCGGGGAAAAGCTGTTCAAATCCCAGATACCGACTTGGCTGCCCCGACCCCTTGCACACCATGAAATACACCCACCCAGCCCCCGATCCCGTCGTCGCGCCGGTTCGCGGCTCAGACTTGCAGTTTCCCGTTCATCGCATCTACTGCGTCGGCCGCAACTATGTTGAGCATGCCAAAGAGATGGGATTTTCGGGGCGGGAGGCTCCCTTCTTCTTTCTCAAACCGGCCGATGCCCTGGTGGTGGTTCCGACCGGCACGATCGGAAGTATTCCCTACCCGAGCCTGACCCAGAACCTGCACCATGAAATCGAGTTGGTGGTCGCTATCGGCCGAGGGGGGCGCCACATCCGTGCCGCGCAGGCCCACGAGCACATCTTCGGATACGCCGTCGGACTCGATATGACGCGTCGAGATCTGCAAAACGAAATGAAAAAGCAGGGACGCCCCTGGTGCATAGGCAAGGCCTTTGACCATTCGGCTCCGATGGGGCCGATCACCCCGGCTAAACAGGTGGCAGACATCGAACAAGCCGGGATTTATCTGACCGTCAATGGTCAGGACCGGCAACGCAGCCAGATCAGCAAGCTGATCTGGAATGTCGCCGAGACCATCGAACACCTCTCCAGCGCCTGGGACCTGCAACCCGGCGATCTGATCTTCACCGGCACACCCGAGGGCGTGGCTGCGGTTGTTGCCGGCGACCTGATGGAAGGTGGCATCGACGGACTGGGTGCCCTTGAGGTCCGGGTGAGCTGAGCCGCGATGCAAGCCAGGGGCGCAAGATGATCCTAGCAGGCCGGGGGATCCAACACTGCCGGCTGTGCGGAGCCCCGGTCGTTTACCGCCTCCCCGACGATGGGGATACCCGTGAGCGCGCCGTCTGCACAGCCTGCCAGACCATCCACTACGAAAATCCGCTCAATGTTGTAGGTACGGTGGCCTGGTGGGGCGAGCAGGGAGAACAGGTTCTCCTGTGCAAGCGCAATATCGAGCCCAGACGAGGCAAGTGGACTCTGCCGGCCGGATTCATGGAACTCGGTGAAACCACGGCCCAGGGGGCGGCGCGAGAAACTGACGAAGAGGCCGGAGCCAGCATAGAAATGCAGGATCTTTTTACCGTGATGAATGTCGTCAGGGTGGGCCAGGTTCATCTGTTTTACCGCGCCCGACTGCTCAGCACGCATTTCCAGCCCGGCCACGAAACCCAGGAAGCCCGGCTTTTCAGCGAAGACACCATCCCCTGGGACGAAATTGCTTTTCGTACCGTGCGCGAGACACTGGAGCGCTACTTTGACGACCGACGCCGTGGGGTCTGGGGTGTGCACACGATCGACATTGCCTAGAGCCTTGGCCCGGAGCGACCGGGCATAAAACCGCGGCGAATTGCACGGCTCAGCCTCCAAGCTGTTTGCACTTGCCGGTGTATTTGAAGCGCTGCAGTTTGCCCTGCACCGGTACATCGTTGTAGGCCGCCAGCTCGATCGAGCCGCGCTCGATCAGCAGACTGGTCTCCTGTCCGCTCGCCCGGTGACGCCGGCGTGCGCCCAGCTGAGTCGAGGAAGTCAAATTCTTGCCTTCATACTCTTCGGTGACCAGCGTGCTCACCCGCATCTCGAAGGGTTTGGGACCCAGGACGGTAAAGTACAGGTGCTTGCCGATGACCTGTAACTCGATGGCGACCCGCGTCGCGGTGGCCTTGCCCTCCGCATCGGCGAACTTGCCCTCCACCTCACACTGCAGCTTGATCGGCTGGGCCTGGGCCAATGTGAATGTGGCCACCATCGACAAGCCGATCAGAAAAAAACGCATCTGCCGCATGGAAACACCTCCGTCAGACACTTTAGCAAAGGGGGCCCGTCTCCAGGGGAGCCGCGCGCCGGGACAGACCACCGACAATAAAGCAATGACCGTGACCCTCAACCACGACATCATCGATTCTGCTCCGGTGCCTGCGGCCACGGTGGTCGTGCTCCGCGATGGCATTGAGGGTCTGGAGGTTCTGCTGGTCAAGCGGCACAGCCGCTCAGAAGTGCTGGGCGGGGCCTATGTTTTTCCCGGCGGCAAGCTCGACGAACAAGACTGCCAGGTCATGCCCTCGCAACTCGACCATACGCCGCAGGAGCTGTGCCGTGCGTTGGGGCAAGACGATCTGGACACGGCAAGTGCCTGCGGCCTGTATGTGGCCGCGCTCAGGGAGACCTTCGAGGAATGCAACCTGCTGCTGCACTCCATGCGGTCCCGCGCCAGCGCCCAGGCCGCCTCGCTGCGGCGGCAGCTCGGTCAGGGCCAGGGCTTTCTGGCGGGCCTGCAGGCCCTGGGATTGATGCCTTTACAAACCCGGCATCTCGTACCCTGGTCGCGATGGATCAGTCCACCGATGCCGAGCATGAGCAAGCGCCGCTTCGACACCCGTTTTTTCATGGCCCTGGCCCCCGACGGCCAGCAGGCGCAACATGATGCGCGTGAGATCACCGAAACCCGCTGGATCAAACCGGCCGACGCCATCCGGGCCTACTGGGACAAGCGCATGATGCTGGCCAATGTGCAATTGATCACCCTGATGGAGCTCTCGCGCATCACCAGCGCCCCGGATGTTTTAGCAATCGGTCGGCGGCGCAGGCCGCCCCTCATCCGGCCCGAGCCCTTCGATATCGACGGCCAGCGGGTGGTTTGCTACCCCGGGGATCCCAGTCACAGTCAAAAGCAGTCCGCTTGGCACGGACCGACCCGCATGACCTTCCGCAACGGACGCTTCGAGCCCGAGGGGGGCCTGCAAGCCCTTTTGGACGCCTGAACACCCCGCTGGGAAGGCTTGACTTGAACCATGCCTGCCTCTGGAGACTAAGTAAAAACCCGCAGCAATAAGCCGAACTATTGCGTCGCAACAACATTTCAGGGCAAACCATAGCAGCAGACGGGCTTCAATCCGGTAATCTCCCACCCGCAGAACGTTGATTCCTGCGATCTGCGTTTTCAATCCCTCTGACTTAAAAGGTAGTCTCATGAAAGTTGTGATCTCCGCCATCATCGCCGCCTTCGCATTCATCTCCGTGCCCGCTCTGGCCGCCGCCGACAAGATGGCCCAGAAAGTGGACTGCAAGGACGCCAAGAACAAAGACCACGCTGACTGCAAGAAGAAGTAATTCTTCCAGCTATCGTTTGAAAGCCCGCTCTCGAGCGGGCTTTTTCATGGGGGGTGCGAGCGCCATACCTCACAGCCTTTGGCGCGCTTGCTTGAGTCGGTCTTCGAGGTAGGCCGCGTAAAAGTCCGGCTGATAGGTGCCCTCCATGCGCTCGGCCACCTCGCGTCCACCCGGACCGAAAAACAGCACGGTGGGCGCGAGCTGAACTCTCCAGCGCCGAACCACTTCCTCATGGACCGTGGCCACCGACTGAAAATCCCGAACCCCGGTTTGGCTGTGCATATCGATCTGCACCACAGCCTGGCCCTGGGCCAACATCGGGAGTAGGTAACTGCGCCGCACCCGCTCGCAGTAGACACAAGCGTGCAGACTGACCAGCACAAGCAGCGGCTGCCTGCGCTGCACGGCTGAAGCCAGCTCCGATCCCAGATCGCGCGAAGGCGGCAAGGCCGCAACTTGCGCGCCCAGTTGCTGCTCGCCCCAAAGAAGTCCTGGGAGCACAATCAAGGCGCGCCGGCTTGCGTCCCAGGCGCGCATATCAGTCCTCAACAGCAATCTGCGTGCATACAGAACGGCAAAGCGTCACCACCTGCTGGTTGATGATTCGGTAATAAATTTGCGTCCCCTCCCGCCGCTTGCCCAGCACTCCGGCCTGGTAGAGCGTGTTGAGGTGTTGGGACATATTGGGCTGGGTGGTGTCAACTTCTGCCAGCAACTCGCTGACATTTTTCTCGCCGTGGCACAAGCTGCTGATGATGCGCAGACGCATGGGGGCGGCCATCAGCCGAAATACTTCGGCGGCCTTTTCGAACACCGCTTCGGACTGCTCCAAGAGCAAGTCCTTATCGGACAGAACAGAGGATCGGGCCATGACTGCGTGCCTTTGGGAGTGCGGTCACTATTGTGCGGCAAAGACAAAAACAGGCCCGGCCAGAACCTAGCCCGCATAGCCCGGATTGGGTAACGCACCGATGATGCGCGGCGTATTGAGTGTGCGGGTGCGGACACCACCGCCCTGGGCCTTGAGCCACTGCTCCACCACCTCCCAGACCTGCCTGTGTCCCGCGCGCCTGGCGTCCTCAGCCACTGGGGCCCAGCCAGCCACCTTGTAGCGCCGGGTGGCATCGATCAATTGCCCACCCAGTCGCATATCGCTGATGCGGCGCCCCATCGGGGCCGTGGGATCGCAGGCGTAGGTCAATCCACCGACACGCACCATATCACCGCCCTGCTGGTAGTAGGGATCGGGATTGAAGAGGTTGTCACCCACATCCTCCAGGACGGTCTTGATCATCTCGCCGCTCATCTCGCTGACCGTGGCAAAAGAATAAGTGGTGGCGGTCATGTCCATCAGCCATTCGCGGGTGATCTCCTGGCCCGGCAGAAGTGTGGTTCCCCAGCGGAAACCAGGGGAAAACGCGATTTGAGCATCCTGCACATCGAGCAGGGCATCGACCAGCACCTGATCGCCCGTGCCATTGAAGTTACCCCGACGATAGAGCAACCCCTCGGTGACGCCGAGACGCTCGGACAAGCGCGCCTCGTAGGGGGCGCGAATCCGGTTGATCAGGGCATCCATCTCTTTGTCAGCCGGCAGCACATTGGAGAAAACCGGCAACAGGTGATAGCGGAAATCGCTCACCTTGCGGTCCTTGATCTCCAGGTCCAGTACCGCCAAAAATTTTGCGTTGGACCCCGCATTGGTGACGATGGTTTTCCCACCCTTGTTGGACACCAAGGTGGCCACCGGCATCCCGTCGTGGGTATGGCCTCCCATGATGGCATCAATGCCGGAAACTCGGCCGGCCATCTTGAGGTCGACATCCATGCCGTTGTGGCTGAGCACCAGCACCACCTGGGCGCCTTGGCTGCGCGCCTGGTCCACCATGGCCTGCATGTTCTGGTCCTGAATGCCGAACTCCCAATCGGCCACCATGTAGCGCGGGTTGGCAATGGGCGTATACGGAAAGGCCTGGCCGATGATGGCACAGGGCACCCCATTGATCTGCCGGATAACGTAGGGCTTGAACACCGGGTCGCCGAAGTCGGTGGTCTTGATGTTCTGGGCTACGAAATCAATCTTGCCCGCAAAGTCTTTCTCGATGATCTCCTTGACCCGCTCCATGCCCAAGGTGAACTCCCAGTGGCCGGTCATGACATCGACCCCGAGCAGCTTGCACGCGTCGACCATGTCTTGGCCCTGGGTCCACAGGGAGGTCCCCGAGCCCTGCCAGGTGTCGCCGCCGTCGAGCAGCAAGGACCCGGGACGGCTGGCCTTCATCCGCTTGACCAGCGTGGCCAGGTGCGCAAAGCCACCGACCTTGCCGTAGCGCCGTGCAGCATTTTCGAAATCGAGGTAACTCAGGGCATGTGCCTGCGCCGAACCCCGCGGAACGCCAGCGACCTTGAGCAGATGCTCGCCGACCAGATGCGGCAACTGCCCACGCATACTGCCGATGCCCAGGTTGATGCTCGGCTCGCGGAAATAAACAGGCTTGAGCTGGGCGTGGCAATCGGTCATATGCAGGAACGAGACCTGCCCGAACCGAGGTAAGTCGTAGAGCACCTCCCCGGCCTTGGCGGCATCGGCCTGACCGTGTCGCCCCAGGGCCATGCCGGCCACCGAGGCCGCGCCAAGAACTTGCAAAAATTCGCGCTTACTAAGGTTCACCTACATGACCTGCCGCTGAGAGCTGAGGCTGAAAAAACCCGGCCTAAAGCCGGGTGCCGAGCGCTTACTTGTTGACCGGAGAATTGGGGTCCAACAAGAGCGCCACCACATGCCGCACCTGCGCCTCGGTCAATACGCCCGCATGGCCGGTACGCGGCATATTGGAGCAGGCGTTGTAAGCCTTGGAGTTCCAGATCTTGCCCCAGGTGTACTCGACGATGGCCTTGGACGCAGGATCGCTGGGGTCCTTGACGCCGCGCAACTTGCCGTAGTTGTAAAGGCTGGGGCCCAGGGTGCCGAAGGAAATCTCCTCCTTGCTGATCTGATGGCAGTTGTAGCAATTACCGCCATTGGCCCTCGTCGCATTATCGGTCCAGGTCAATCCACGGCCGCTCTGCGCGATAGACTCACCCTGCCTCCAGTCGCCCAGGAACTTGCCATCCGAAGGCCATTTGATGGCCTTGAAGTTGGCCTCTTCGATGCGTTTGGCAGTCTTTTCATCGAGCGGCTTGCCCGTTGAATCGGCTTGGCTGCACAGCCGGTTGGTCTCATCCGTGGCCAGCAGACGGTCCACCCCGGCAATACCCTCGCCGCGAAAAGAGGCCTTCACAATGCCATCGGTCATGGCATCGAGTTCGGCCGAGGAGGGCAGGCCAGCGCAGCCAGCGATCAGGGTCATCGCTGCCACAGCGGGAGCCATGGCGATGCTTTTTTTGAATTTCATGCGCGACTCCTCAACGTTTTATAGCGGGGACCACCGAAGCGGCGCCCTTGGCGTTAACGCCAAGATAGGTAGACAAGGCAATCGTGGCGTCGCTGGCAAATCCCGGATAGGGAAAGCGTTGCTGGCGGTAGCAGTCGTTCAGGCGCAGCTGCATGCTCCACATCTGGCCATTGGAGACTCGGTAGGCTGGCCAAGCCGCAAAGCCCACCCCATCGCCTGGATTCTTGGTCAGCACGGGCAGATCCTGCAAGCGAATGCGCTTACCCTCTTCACCATGGCAGGAGGCGCACGAAAAGTCGTGCGTGCCACCACGCTGGAAAAACAAGCGCTTGCCCACCTCATAAAACACCCGTTCGGTCGCCTGGCTCTGCGGCAAATTGAAGCGCATACCCTTTGATTCGGCCGCAATCCAGGTGGCCAGGGCGGTGACATTGGCCATCTCCCCGCGACCAAAAGGCGTCTTACTGATTTCGGCTTCGTTGAAGCCCTGCAAGGTGGACATGCAAGTGACGATGCGTGATTCCAGATCCTGCATCCGCTGGGTATCGGCAAAGAATCGCGGCAACTCGACGAAAGCGCCTTTGACCACGCCGGGCCCCTTGCCCAGATCGCATTGCTCCAGGGAGGCCGCCTTGGGACCGCGCTTGCGCTCCCAGAGGTCTTCGCCTCGGGCCTCGAACAGTTCAGCCGGGTTGCCATCCTGCAGCATGGCCCGGTATTCATCGATACCCTGGCTGGCCGACTTCTGGGCCAGGGCCGGCGAACAGGCCAGCACCAGAGCCCAACACAGATGTCTTGCTTTTGTCACGGTCTCCTCCTTGTGGTCGCTCAGATGGATTCGCGGCGCCCGCCGCCCGGCTCGAATCAGGACACCGTGGCCTCGTCGGTCCGGGTCTCGCCCTTGTTGTCCTTCCAGGTGATGCTGACTTTGTCACCGGCTTTGGCGCCCTTGATGGTGAACTGCAAGAACGGATTCTTGGACACCGCCGGTCCCCATTCAGCCGTCATCACCGGCTTGCCATTGAGAGAGGCGGTGACATCCTGGATGAACCAGGCGGGAACCAGTTTGCCGGCTGCATCGCGTCGCTGCCCGGTCTCCATTTCGTGACTCATCAACACACGCACGGTGGCCTTGCCGCCCGAAGCCTGGGCGCGTATACGCATCGGATCTGCCATGATGAAACTCCTGGTAGGTAAATATTTGCGTGATCAATACGGTTGGCTCATCAGCCGCCGCAGCCGCCAAGCGTGACCTTGACTTCTTTTTTGCTAAAGAGCGCGCGGCCATCGTTCATGATGGCCACAGCGAAGACATCCGATGACTGGCCCATCTTGGCCCGCGTCATGAAACTGGCATCGATTGCATCGTTGACCTTAAACATCGCGACCAGCACATTGGGGTTCTTCTCGACCAGGATCAGCAGATCCCGAACGCCCGAGAGGTTGGTGCTTACGCCCAGAGGCACCACAGCGCCGTTTTCAGCGATGTCCGGCCCGGTGAGCGTGACCTCCTTGCTCTCGACCAGGGCCGATCCCCCGACGGCCCTGATGGCCTCCTGAACGGTTTTGGCTTCAAAAGCATTCTTGTTGAAAGCCAGCGCATATTGCGGATAGCCGGCAGCAGCCAGCAAGCCTGCAAGAACAGCGCCTTGCTCGAGGGTTTCGCGACGGGTTGACATTGCACTTCTCCTAGAGTTGAGGGGACGACCGGGACTGCGTGCAGCCCGCGACCTCATCGGCCAGCCCCGCGTGAAATCCATTCGGCCAAGACCTTGGCGTCGGCTTCAGGCAAATTTTGTGCCGGCATAGGGATGGAGCCCCAAACGCCGACACCGCCTTGCCGTATTTTGCCAAGCAAATAGTCGGTCTTGCCCGGGTGTTTACGCGCAATCTCGACCATACTGGGTCCAAGGAGCTTGCGGTCCATACCATGACAGGCGGTGCAGGTGTGCCTGGCCAGCAGGGCCGCGGCCGCCTTGTTGGCGGAGGTCTCCGGCTTGACGGCCTCCGCACGCGAGGCCGGGGCTGCGCCCGCCGGCACCGAGGCCAACTGACGCGCCTCGGGCCGGGTGGTGTCGGCGCCACGCTGAGGGCCCACGAGGCGGTTTTGCTCCTGCAGGTTGCCATGCGCATTGCGCGCATAGTCCGGCAGCAGGGAGGCCAACTTAGGCTCGGCGGCGCAGTCTTTCATGCACAGGGCGTTGAGCGCATCGGGCTTGCCCTGGCTCCCGAACTCTAGTCCCGGCCACATGGCATGGCGCGCACTCATGCCCTTGCGATTGGGCATACGCTGCTGCACTTCAGCGATATTTTTGTCGGACAAAACAAACGAGTCAGGCACCACATTGGCCAAATTGAGCATGAAGGCCGTAACGGCGAACACCTCCTCCGTGCTCAAGGTTTTGGGGGCATTCCAGGGCATGGCCCGGTTGATGTAGTCCCATAGGGTCGAGACCGTGGGCACCTTCATCATGGTGGTCCGTCCGGGGTAGTCGGAGCGCTCCAGATTGGCGACCCTGCCGATCTTGATGTCCTGCGCCGTCGTACCCCCGATCAGGGGCGAAAACACTTCGTTGGACTCACCGAAGATGCCGTGACACTGGGCGCATTTGGCCTCCCAGACCTCCTGGCCTTTGGCGACGGAACCGGCACCAGCGGGCAAGCCCTTGAAATCGGGTCGGACATCGATGTCCCACTTGGCCACTTCTTTGTCCGTCGCGGGCCGGCCGATGCCCGGAAAGGAGGAAGACTGCGCCCAGCCCAGTCCACAGACCATCCAGGCCAGAACTATCCATAGAACCCTAGGAGAGCTGGACATTTTTCACCTCTCCGCTTTCCTGCACCAGCCACGACTGAATGGCATTGTTGTGATAGATCGATCGCGTGCCCCGCACTTCGCGCAGTTGCCGATAGGTGGGCTGCACATAGCCGGCGTCGTCCTGCGCCCGACTCTGAATGAGGGCCGGTTTGCCATCCCATACCCAATCGATATTGAACCGGGTCAGGGACTTGGACAGCACCGGGGTCTGCAAGCGAGCGCTGCGCCAATTGCGCCCGCCGTCAACCGATACATCCACGCGTCGAACCTTGCCACGGCCCGACCAAGCCAGGCCGGTGATGTTGTAGTAGCCCTTGTCGAGCAGCACCTGCCCGCCCGAGGGTGTAGTCACCACGCTCTTGCATTCCTGGATACTGGTGTATTGCCGATGCGTACCATCGGGCATGAGGTCGATGTAATGGATCGCCTCGTCCTTGGCGCCCCAAGGCATATCGCCCACTTCGATACGCCTGAGGTATTTGACCCAGCTTACCCCCTGCACACCCGGTACCACCAATCGCAAGGGATACCCATTCTCGGGTCGCAGCATCTCGCCGTTCTGACCGTAAGCGACAAACACCTCGCCGGAGTTGACCAGGCTCATCGGAATGGTCCGCGTCATCGAAGAACCGTCGGCTCCTTCGGCCAGTACAAATCTGGCTTTTTTGCGATCGATACCGGCCATGTCCAACAGCGTGATCAAGGGCACGCCTGTGAATTCGCTGCACGAGATCATGCCGTGGGTGTACTGCACGGTGGGCACGGCCACATTGCCCCACTCGACTGCGGTGTTGGCGCCGCACTCGATGAAGTGAAAGCGCGAGACCGAAGGCAGGCGCATCAGTTCGTCCATGGTGAACACCATCGGCGTCTTGACCAGACCGTTGATCATGAATCGGTGCCTGGACGGATCGATGTCCCACCACCCCTGATGATGTCGCTCGAAATGCAGTCCACTGGGGGTGATGATCCCGAACAAGGACTGAAGCGGCGCAAATGAGACAGAAGCCTGCGTGGTCTGCGTCAAACCAGGGCTCTGCCGCCTTTGCACATTGGACTCGTACTGGGAGGGCTTACCGTAACCATCGGTCACCACACCCTGCCCCAGGCCAGTACTGTGCTCGGGGAGGTTCAGAATGTTCGGATCCCCACCCTCGGCAGCGACCGGGTTGCTCTGCGCCAAGGCTGCGGGGGCGGCCAGAGTGGCCGCGGCGGCCGCAAACGCGCTGCGCATGAAATGCCTGCGGCCCGCCTTGGCCTCCGCCCAGACCCTGCTTATGCCCGAGGCATCCAAAAAATTCTCAGGGGCCTTGCGCAGGCGACCCGATTCATCGTGCTGTTGATTTGCCACCGGCAAGTCTCCCTGATCCCTGGCTTTGAAAAGAGCACCGCCATCACCCTGCCCCGGTCTGAGCTCGAAGAAACATCCGTATATTCGGATTAGCTTATTTGTTATTGGACCACGGGCAACAGGCTTTTCGGCGCCGCTCAGCTGCCTCCGAGCCTAGGATTAACCCTAGGCTTCCCCTCGGGCCGGGCCAGCCCAGGGGTTCGCCTGGGGCAAGGCCCGGACGCCGTGGACATCATGCGCGGCCCTGCGGGGCCGCTGTGGGAGAAATCATCTCCGGCGCGAGCTGCGCCACTGCCTGAAAGTGGGTCAGAAAAAACTGACCACTCAACTGATCGAGAAAGTCGCTGCGCCTGAGCCGGTCCATCACCGGCCCCTTGATTTCGCTCAGGTGAAACATCACGCCGGCATGGCGCAGTCGTAAATTGATGGCTTGCAAGCCCTCGAGCGCACTGGCGTCGATGTCATTGATGGCCGAGCACTGCAGCACCAGATGCTTGAGTGCCGGTCGCGACGCCACGGCCTCATTGATCCAGTCCTCCAATGCCCGGATGTTGGCGAAATACAAGCTTTCATCGGGACGCAAGCTCAGCAAGCGCGTACCCACGCTGACCCGATGCCGACGCACATTGCGGAAATGCTCGGTGCCGGCCACAAGCCCCACCTCAGCGATATGAGGCCGGCTGGTTTTAAACAGGAACAGCAGAAGGGAGACCAGTACCCCGCTAAGCAACCCAGCCTCCACACCGTAAGCCAAGGTGACGATCACCGTCACCACGCCAGCGATGAAATCGGCCTTGGAGTAGTACCAGGTTCGCCGGAAGATGCTCAGGTCGACCAGGGAGAGCACCGCCACCACGATGGTGGCCGCCAGCGTGGCCTGCGGCACAAAATACAGCGCTGGGGTCAGCAGTAAAGCGGTCAACAAAATACCCAGCGCAGTAAAGACGCCGGCGGCAGGCGTTTGAGCGCCAGCATCGAAATTGACCACCGAGCGCGAAAACCCGCCGGTCACTGGAAACCCTGCGGTCATCGAAGCGCCCAGATTACTCGCGCCAAGGGCCAACAACTCGCGGTCGGGATCGATGCGCTCCCGGCGTCGGGCGGCCAGGGTTTGCCCGACCGACACCGATTCAACAAAGCCCACCACGCTGATCAGAAAAGCGGCCAAAGCAAGCTCGCGCCACAGCCCTGCATCCCAAATTGGAGCTGTTAAAGGGGGAAGGCCCTGCGGCACCCCCCCAACGATGCGCAAACCCGCCTCGTGCCAGCCGAGCCCACGGGTCAGCAAAGTTGTCAGCGCGATCACGGCCAACGGCGCAGCTCGAGCCAGCGCATCAGACAGACGCGATCCCAACCCGAACCGGATCAAGGTGGGCTTGAGGCCAAGTCGGGCCCACAACAACGCGGCCACCGCACCCAGACCCACCGCGGCGCTCAGTCCGTGCACTTGCTGCCACTGCTGCAGCACACCCCACAAAAGCCCAAAAAAATCGGAGGCTCCGGTCTTGATGCCCAGAATCACCGTGAGCTGGCCCAGGGCGATCAGCAAGGCAGAGGCCATGATGAAGCCCGATGACACCGGGTGGCTCAAAAAGCTCGCCAGAAAACCCAAACGCAACACGCCCATGAGCAGGAGCATGGCGCCCGACAAAAAAGCCAGGGTGATGGCCACGCCCCAGTACTGGGGTGACCCCGGAACCGCATGCTCGACCACGGCGGTGGCGGTCATCAAGGACACCACCGCGACCGGTCCGACCGCGAGAACGCGACTCGATCCCAGCAGGGCATAAAGCAGCAAGGGCACTGTGCTCGCATACAGGCCGGCCACGGGCGGCAAGCCAGCGAGCGAGGCGTAGGCCAGGCTCTGTGGGATGAGCATGAGGGTGACGATCACAGCGGCCAGCAAATCACTGACCAGGGTGCTGCGGTCGTAATGACGCCCCCAATCGAATATCGGCAGCCAGGAACGCAGGCGTTGGAGACCCATGCCCCGCAGCCGTTCAATCAGCGCAGCGCGCAAGCCATCTGCCACAGAGAGGTCGATCGGGCACCGCTGCGGCAATAGGCCAGAACAGGCGCCGGCAAGTGATCCAGTAAATCAGCCATGGCCTGCACCTGCTGCGGCGTGATTTGTCCGGAAACAACGGGCAAGAAGCCCGTCTGCAAGCCGGCGGCCCGCGCGGCCGCCTCAATGGAGGCAAAGGACGGTTGCTGCGGTCCGCCCTCGCCGTCGGGTCGATTGCAGACGATGGACTTGAAGCCCGACTGAGCAAGAGTGGGGATGTCATCGACCGAAATCTGGCCGGCCACTGCAAACTCATCGCTGAGCACCTGATGGGACATGATGGAGCTCCTGTTGCAACTCAAGCGGTCTGAGCCGGCGGTCGATGGCTCAAGCGATCCATGAACTCATAGAGGGCCATGCCAGCCACCATGGCGAGCACGAACACCAGGGCTTTGCCCTGCCCTGCCGCCATGGACACGATGGCAGGGCCCGGACAAAAACCCGCCAGACCCCACCCGGCCCCGAACAGTAGCGAGCCTATCACCAAGGGCTTGTCGATGTCGCGCGACGCCGGCAGATGAAAAGCACCGCCCAACAAGGTGCTCGCGCGCTTGCGCGCGGCGGCAAACGCCAGGACACCCACCGCAATAGCCCCGCCCATGACAAAGGCGAGCGAGGGGTCCCAGAGGCCGGCCAGATCGAGAAAGCCAATGACTTTGCCAGGGTCGGTCATGCCGGCGATCATCAGTCCCCACCCAAAAAGAAGGCCCACCAGAAACTCGATCAAACGATGGGCAGTCAGGTGTTTCATAGCCGGTCCTCTCACAGCAGATGACGAATCAAATAAACGGTGGCAAAGCCCGCAGTCATGAAGCTCAGGGTGGCCACCAGCGATCGCGGTGACAGACGCGACAGGCCGCAAACACCGTGTCCGCTGGTACAGCCCGAACCCAACCGAGTGCCGTAGCCCACCAGCAGCCCGGCAGCCAGCACGGTGAGATACCCGGCCTCGATCCGGGGGGGAGTCAAAAGCTCAGGGGGCGCCACCATGGCCAAAACCAGGGGAGCTGTCATCAGCCCGAGCACAAAGGCCACGCGCCAGGCCGCGTCCCCGGGCTTGGGCCTGAGCAAGCCCCCGAGGATGCCGCTAATGCCCAGAACGCGGCCATTGATCAAAATGAACAAGGCAGAGGCCAAGCCAAGCACAATGCCGCCCCACGCAGAGGCCCAGGGCGTGAAATGGTTCCAGTCGATCATCATCATAAAGCTCCTTGTTCGGGGGTCACGGGATCATCGGCGCTGCACCTGCAAAACTGCTCGTAGAGGGTGGCGATCACGGCCAGTGCCTTCGGGCTGTCAAGCCGGTAGTAGATGTTCTTGCCCTCGCGACGCGTACTCACCAAACGCTCCTCGCGCAGCACCGTCAGTTGTTGGGACAAGGTGGGCTGCACGATGCCAAGCATGGCCTCCAACTCGCCCACCCGGCGCTCGCCCTGCGAGAGTTGGCACAGGATCATCAGCCGGTCGGCGTTGGCCAGCACCCTCATCAGCGCACAGGCCTGCGAAGCAGCCTCAAGCATGTGGTCCAGCTCAAGAACAGATGCATTCATAAAACGACCGCTCAACAGTTGGCATTAATATAGTATATTTATCAATAATTTATTTGTCAATAAACTATTTTCAGGAAACTGCGAGGAATTTCAATGACTGCAACACCCATCCCAACCCGCCCTGAGGTACACGGCCTGTTCGATCCGGCGACCTGGACGGTCACTTATGTGATGCACAGTGGTCCGGGTTCGGACTGCGCGATCATCGATTCGGTGCTCGACTACGACCCCAAGTCCGGCCGCACCCGAACCGGCTCGGCCGACCGGGTGATCGCCTGGGTCAGGGAGCAGAAATTGAATGTGCAATGGATCCTGGAGACCCACGCACATGCGGATCACCTCAGTGCCGCGCCCTACCTAAGACAGCACCTCGGGGGGCGAATCGGTATCGGTCACCAGATCACCCGTGTACAAGAAGTCTTCAAGAGACTATTCAACCTCGAGCCGGACTTCAAGGCAGACGGATCACAATTTGACGCCCTGCTGTCCGACGGGCAAACGCTGCATCTGGGCGAACTCACTGGTACTGTTATTGCCGTACCCGGCCACACCCCGGCCTGCGTGGCCTATCAGTTTGGTGACGCGGTCTTTGTCGGCGACACCTTGTTCATGCCCGATGTGGGTACCGCCCGATGCGACTTCCCGGGCGGTGATGCCCGGATGCTCTACAGGTCCATCCGCAAACTGCTCAGCCTGCCGGCTCAGACACGGCTGTTCATGTGCCATGACTATCCACCGAACGCGCGACCGGTGGCCTTCGAGTGCACCGTAGCCGACCAAAAGGCGCACAACATCCATGTGCATGAGGGCATCAGTGAGGCCCAGTTCGTGACGATGCGCACCGAACGCGATGCAACGCTGGAGATGCCGATCCTGATCCTGCCGGCTGTTCAGGTCAACATCCGCGCCGGCCGTATGCCCCCGAGCGAGGCCAACGGCGTGGCCTATCTGAAGATACCGGTGAACGCGCTGTAGACACGGCCTGACTGGCCTGCCCGGAGGGAATCGAACCCCCGACCCACAGCTTAGAAGGCTGTTGCTCTATCCGTCTGAGCTACGGGCAGTTGAAAAGATCTTAGCTCGATCACCGCCGGGAACGGCGGACGCAAAAAAACCCGCAGGGCGGGCAGAGGCGGGATGCTGTGGTCGGAGTACAAGGATTCGAACCTTGGACCCCCTGCTCCCAAAGCAGGTGCGCTACCAGACTGCGCCACACTCCGACGGTGCTGATTATAGCCAGTGCCCCTGCTCGGCATGAGGAAATGCGGGCCTCACCAAGACCCAGGGGATAAGCAGGTCCCTTGGGGTTGTATCCCGGGCGGGGTCGTCATCAGCCCACCGTATCAGGTGAAACCATAGGTCCAGTTGCGCGTTTGTTTCTTAATATGGTCGCGTTGCGATCGTCATCTCAGCCGAACATCGGTGAAGCAGGGGCGGTAAAGCAACGGGTTTCATTTTCCTGATGAAGAGCTCACGGCCGTCGGTCCCCACAAGGTCCGGCGGTCTTTTTTTGCAGGCCCTAAAAAAGCAGTTGCACGCTTGCCCGCAGCCGCCGCGCGCCGTTACAAGGTCGTTCGCAACTGGCTGGCTGCACCGAGGAGTACCGGCAGAACCTGATCGAGCGCGGGCATGGCAGCAGGCGTGCTCACCCAATTGAGCGCAGCCACCACATGCCCCTGGCGATCGCGCAAGGGCACGGCCACTGCCTCCACGCCCAGCTCGTGCTCCTGACTGACGCGGCAGTAATCATCCTCGCGCGCTTGTGCCACCGCCTGCGTCAGGCGCTTCGGGTCGGTGAGGGTCATGGGCGTTAGCCGCGCGAAACCCCCGGCGGCTCGACGATCGGCCAGCCATTGCCGAAACCGAACCGGCGGCAAACTGGCCAAAAGCATGCGTCCCGTGGAAGTGGCGTGCGCGGGCAAACGAGCGCCCAAATGGAGCCCGTAGGCCTGCACCGGGGCCATCAGACCGGCACGCACAGCGCGTCCCGTGGCCGAACCACTGCGCCCGACAATCACCACCTCTTCGCCATCGAGCACCGCCACTGAATACGCTTGTGCGGTCTGCACGGCCAGTCGATCGAGCATGGGCTGCACCGCACGCGGTAAGCGGGATGTGGCCAGGAAACTGCCCGAAAAACGCAAGACCTTGGCTGACAACCAAAAGTAGCGTCCATCGCTCTCCAGGTAGCCCAGGTGCGCCAGCGTCAACAGATGACGACGCGCTGCAGCGCGGGTGATGCCCGCCCGCTCGGCCGCCAAGGTGGCATTGAGCCGCTGGCGCTGCAGATCAAAGCTCTCGAGTACAGCCATCCCCTTGAGCACACCTGCTATCAGGTCGGCTTTGGCAATAGGCGCTGGAGCACGCAGTCCTGACGACTTCATCATTTGCGCGATGATCGCACAAAGTGGCTGATGATCGCGCAATTCTCTGAGAACCGCAGCGCGCGGCAGGGTCGTGCCTCGTAAGCTGTCGAAAACGCGGCGGGGAAGCTGAGGGCGGATGCGCCCCCGCCCCGCCGCCTTCGATGGAGTCTGTCCGTGACCGCCCTGCCCCTCTCCACCCAGGTCGCCATTGTTGGCGCCGGCCCCTCTGGCTTGCTGCTCGGGCAACTGCTGCACCGTGCTGGCGTCGACGCAGTGATCATTGAACGACAAAGCGCGAACTATGTACTCGCGCGCATTCGGGCTGGCGTGCTCGAGCAAGTCACCATGGACCTGCTCGACGAAGCCGGCGTGGGGTCGCGCATGCATCAGGAGGGGCTGCTGCACGGCGGCTTTGACCTGTTGTTCCGGCAGCAACGCCATCGCATCGACCTGCACGGTCTGACCGGAGGCCAGCAAGTCATGGTCTACGGCCAAACCGAAGTCACCCGGGACCTGATGCAAGCGCGCAGCCAGGCCGGCCTGCCCACCGTCTACGACGCGCAGGAAGTGCAGATTCACGATTTCGACCAACAACGGCCGCGTGTAAGCTGGCGTATCGGGGGTCGCCAGCACCAGTTGCAATGCGACTTCATCGCCGGCTGCGATGGCTTCCATGGCGTATGCCGCGCCAGCGTTCCGCCACAGTCCATCACCGAGTACGAGAAGGTCTACCCCTTCGGTTGGCTGGGTCTACTCGCCGATACGCGGCCAGTGCATCACGAGCTGATCTATGTCAACAGCCCGCGCGGCTTTGCTCTGTGCTCGCAGCGCAGCTCCACCCGCAGCCGCTACTACCTGCAAGTGCCGTTGAGCGACAAGGTCGAGCAATGGTCGGACCAGGCGTTCTGGGACGAGCTGCGGCTGCGCCTGGATCCGCAGGCCCGCGAACAGTTGCACACCGGCCCGAGCCTGGAAAAAAGCATTGCCCCCCTGCGCAGCTTTGTGGCCGAGCCCATGCGCTGGGGACGGCTGATGCTGGCCGGCGATGCGGCCCACATCGTGCCGCCAACCGGCGCGAAGGGGCTCAATCTGGCGGCCAGTGATGTGAAGTACCTGTCCCAGGCCCTGATTGAATACTATCGCGAAGGCAGCCAGGCTGGTATCGACCATTACTCGGACCTGTGCCTGCGGCGTATCTGGCGGGCCGAGCGCTTTTCGTGGTGGTTCACCAGCCTGATGCACCGTTTCCCCGAAAACGGCGAAATCGGCCAAAAACTGCAGGAGGCCGAGTTGGACTACCTGGTCCACTCCGAATCGGCCTTGCGCTCGGTGGCTGAAAATTATGTCGGCCTGCCGCTGGACTTTGGTCTGAAAAAGCCCGGTCCTTGAGCTATTGTCTGGCCATGGCAATCTCCACCCGTCCCCTCAAGGGTATGCGCATCATGAGCCTGGCCTTGAACCTGCCGGGACCGGCTGCCCTGCGCAGGCTCGCTGACATGGGCGCGCTGTGCACCAAAATCAACCCGCCGGCGGGCGATGCCATGAAAACCTATACGCCAGCGGGCTACGCCCTGCTGCACGCCGGCGTGCGCGAGTTGACCCTCGATCTCAAGACCGAAGCAGGTCAGGCTGGCTTGCACCGGCGCCTTTCGCGCACCGATCTGCTGCTGACCTCGTTTCGCCCCTCGGCACTGAAAAAACTCGGGCTGTCCTGGCCAGCGCTGCGCAAGCGGTACCCGCAGCTAAGCCTGGTGCAAATCGTTGGCGCCCGGGGTGCCCAGGCCGAGGTGCCCGGCCATGACCTGACCTACCAAGCCGAAGCCGGTCTGGTGCAGGGCCTGCAGGTACCGCCCAGCCTGTTTGCCGACATGGCCGGCGCTCTGATGGCCAGCGAAGCGGCCTTGCAGGCCCTGATCCAGCGTCAACGAACGGGGCGCGGCATCGTTCAGGAGGTGGCACTGGCCGATGCAGCCCTCTGGCTGGCCCTGCCGCGGCAGTGGCACATGACCACGCCCGGCGGCCCGGTCGGCGGCGGCCATGCCGGCTACGCGCTCTACCCTTGCAAGGACGGTCGGGTGGCCCTGGCCGCGCTTGAGCCTCACTTTGCGCAGCGTCTGTGTGCCGTAGCCGGCCTGGCCATTGAACATCCGATGCGCGATCTATTGAGGCCCGAGGTAGCACGCGCTGTGGCAGCCTTCTGCAAGCGCCACAGCCGGGCGCAGCTGAACCAGCTGGCGCAGACTCACGACATTCCCCTCCTGACCCTGCCTTGAAGCAGCGGCGAGCCCTCAGGGACGCCGCTGGCCAGCCTTGCCCGGCCTGTTGTTAGAGGCCCGGACGCGAGAATCGGCCTGGCCCGCTCGAGGGGGCAGCCCCGTGTGCTGGGTCAGCAGGCGCCCCCTGACGGGCGAATCACCCGCGACGCTGGAGTTTTTCCGACGCGCGCTCTGGTAACTACCATCGGTCAGCGGCTGGAAGGTAGGGATCAAATGATGCTTGCCGTTTCCAATCAGATCGGCCCGGCCCATGGCCTTGAGCGCCTGCCTGAGCAGCGGCCAATTGTTCGGGTCGTGGTAGCGCAAAAACGCCTTGTGCAGACGGCGTCGCTTCTCGCCGCGCACGATATCCACAGGCTCGCTGCTGCGCGAAATCTTGCGTAACGGGTCCTTGCCGGAGTGATACATCGCGGTGGCTGTTGCCATCGGGCTGGGATAGAAGGTCTGCACCTGATCGGCCCGAAAGCCGTTCTTCTTGAGCCACAGCGCCAACTGCATCATGTCGACATCGCGTGTGCCAGGATGGGCCGCAATGAAATACGGGATCAGATACTGCTTCTTGCCCGCCTCGGCCGAATACTTGTCAAACATCTGTTTGAAGCGGTCGTAGCTGCCAATGCCCGGCTTCATCATCTTTGACAGCGGTCCGTCCTCCGTGTGCTCCGGCGCAATCTTCAGGTAGCCGCCCACATGGTGGGTAACGAGCTCCTTGACATACTCGGGGCTCTTGACCGCCAGGTCGTAGCGCAAGCCCGATCCAATCAGGATCTTTCGCACCCCCTTGAGCGCGCGGGCCCGCCGATACAAACCGATCAGGGCGGAGTGATCGGTGTTGAGGTTCGAGCAAATACCCGGGTAAACACAGCTGGGTTTGCGACAGGCCGCCTCAATCTGCGGACTCTTGCACCCGATGCGGTACATATTGGCAGTCGGCCCCCCCAGGTCGGAGATCGTGCCGGTAAAGCCCTCGACCTTGTCGCGAATGGCTTCGATCTCGCGCACGATAGAGTCTTCAGATCGGCTCTGGATGATCCGTCCCTCATGCTCGGTGATCGAACAAAAAGTACAGCCGCCGAAGCACCCGCGCATGATGTTCACGCTGAAGCGAATCATCTCCCACGCCGGGATCTTGGTGGCGTGGTCGTGGCTGCCGTTCTCGTCGGCGTACACCGGGTGCGGGCTGCGGGCGTACGGCAGGTCAAACACATGGTCCATCTCGGCCGTGGTCAGCGGGATGGGCGGCGGATTGATCCAGACATCGCGCGCCGCTACGCCTTCGCCGTGCGCCTGCACCAGCGCACGCGCATTGCCCGGGTTGGTCTCCAGATGCAGCACGCGGTTGGCATGCGCGTAGAGCACGGGGTCGCCGCGAACCTGCTCGAAAGCAGGCAATCGGATCACCGTTTTTTCGCGAGGAGGGGCTCGCTCGGCGCGCAAGGCGGACGCGCCGCCCGCAGGCTTGGAAACGCCCAGACGATTGTCCACCAGGCGTATGGGCTTGGCGTTCTGGGTATCGGCCACCGCCTGGGCTTCATCTTCGCGGGCGCAGGAGGCGCCTTGCTCGCGGGCCTGGTCCGAAATCATCAAGTAGGGATTGATGTGCGCCTCCACCCGGCCCGGCCGGTCCACTTCGGTGGAGTCGATCTCGAACCAGCCCTGGGCCGAGGGATCATCGCGCTTGCGCACAAACGCTGTGCCCCGGATATCGGTGATTTGCCCGACCGGCTCACGCGCGGCGAGCCGGTGGGCAATCTCGACGATGGCCCGCTCTGCATTGCCGTACAGCAGGATGTCGCACTTGGCATCCACCAGAATGCTGCGACGCACCTTGTCGGACCAGTAGTCATAGTGCGCAATACGCCTGAGAGACCCCTCGATGCCTCCCATGACGATGGGCACATCCCCAAAGGCCTCTCGGCAGCGCTGCGCATAGACCAAGGCAGCGCGGTCCGGGCGCTTGCCGGCTACGCCTGCGGGGGTGTAAGCGTCATCACTGCGTATCTTGCGATCGGCGGTATACCGGTTGATCATCGAATCCATATTGCCCGCGGTCACACCGAAGAACAAGTTGGGCCGACCCAGCACCCGAAAAGGGTCGGGTCCATGCCAATCAGGCTGCGCGATGATGCCGACCCGGAAACCCTGGGCCTCCAGTGTCCGGCCGATGACCGCCATGCCAAAACTTGGGTGGTCCACATAGGCGTCGCCACTGACGATGATGATGTCGCAACTGTCCCAGCCCAATTGCTCCATCTCGGCTCGACTCATCGGCAGGAAGGGGGCCGTCCCGAAACGCTGCGCCCAATAGCGACGATAGCTGCCCAAGGGCTTGGCATCGCGCGGGAAAAGGGAGACGTCGGCGTAGGCGGTCATGGCAGGTGCGCAAAGGATCGATTCTAGGGGCCCCTTCGGGCAGTTGCATCGGAACACTCCCACGCCACATCGCGACACCGGCGTACAAGCGCCGCGGGGCCTGGTTGGGAGATTAGACGCATGCCCTTCCCGGCCAAGCCCTTGCGCACACTGACCGCGTGCCTGCTCGCGGGCACGCTGCTCGCCGGCTGCCTCTACGGCAAATCCCCGCAGCCTCCGCCGCGTATCCCCAAACCCAAAATCAAGTCCGTCGGGGAGCGTGAGCCTCAGGCTTGCGCGGGCCCCATCGGCAGCCCTGCGGGACCGCTCAAGCCCGAGCCCCTGAAGCAGGACGGAGCGGACGCTTAAACTGGGGGTCATTCTTTACTGGGCCAATCAGGCTGGATCTATCCAAGGCGGATCGAACACTGCGACCGCTGACCTCACTATGGGACGACTCGACAACAAGGTGTGCATCATCACGGGGGCCGCTCAAGGCATCGGGCTGGCCACGGCCATAAAGTTCGCGCAAGAACGGGCCATCGTCATCGCCTGCGATATTCGCCAAGCCGGAGTCGACGCGGCGGTGCAGGCCTGCCGTGGCTATGACTCGCGTGCCCAAGGTTTTGTCATGGATGTCACCGACCGGACACAGGTTGATGCAGTAGTCGAACAGGTGTTGGACCGTTTTACGGGTATCGATGTGCTTGTGAACAACGCCGGCATCACGCAGGATGCGCGGCTGGTGAAGATGACACAGGCCCAATTCGACCGGGTCATCGATGTCAATCTGCGCGGCGTGTTTCATTGCGCCCAGGCAGTCGCCCAAGGCATGGTGCAGCGCGGCAGCGGCGTGATTCTCAACGCCAGCTCTGTGGTGGGCATCTACGGCAACTTCGGGCAGACCAACTACGCCGCCAGCAAATTCGGGGTCATCGGATTGACCAAGACCTGGAGCCGTGAGCTTGGCCCCAAAGGCGTGCGCGTCAATGCGGTGGCCCCAGGTTTTATCGAGACACCGATCCTCAGCAGCATGCCGGCGGATGTGCTGGCGTCCATGCGCGAGCGGGTGCCGCTCAAGCGACTGGGGCAGCCCGAGGAAATCGCCAATGTCTACGCCTTTTTGGCCAGCAACGAGGCCAGCTACATCAATGGCGCGGTGCTTGAGGTCTGCGGCGGCATGACCGTCTGAAGCACAGCCATGACTGTCCTTCTAACGCGGCCCCCTGCCGAGCAGGCCCTGCGACAACAACCCCGCTCTCTGGGCGATCTCTTCCTGTCCTTCAGTTGGCTGGCACTGCAAGGATTCGGTGGCGTACTGGCCGTGGCGCAGCGCGAATTGGTCGAAAAAAAGCGCTGGCTGTCGAGGGAGGAATTCATTGAGGAGTGGGCAGTCGCCCAGATCATGCCCGGCCCCAATGTGATCAACATGGCGATCATGCTCGGGGGGCACCATTTTGGCTGGCGCGGAGCGGTGGCTGCTGTGGCAGGCATGCTCACCTTGCCCCTGCTGATGATCCTCTTGCTGGCCCTGCTCTACGGCTCGGTCAGCCAGCATCCGGCCGTGCAGGGTGCCCTTCGTGGCATGGGGGTGGTGGCCGCTGGCCTGATCACTGCCAACGGCCTCAAGCTCATCCCCGGCCTGCAAGCCAATGTCCTGGGGCGCGCGATCTGTGCAGCGCTGGGCCTGAGTTGTCTTGTGGCCGTAGCGTGGCTGCGACTGCCTCTGGCGGCGGTGTTGCTGGGCCTGGGTACCCTTGGCATGGGCCTGGCCTACAGGAGGCTGCAAGCATGATCCCGATCGAGATGGGCGCGGCCGACTGGTTACAGATGCTGCTGCACTTTGCCACTCTGTCGCTGCTGGGCGTAGGTGGGGCCATCACCACCCTACCGGACATGCACCGCTACCTGGTGGACCAGCAGAGCTGGTTGAGCGATACGCAGTTCAATGCCAGTGTGGCGCTGGCGCAGGCTGCGCCGGGACCAAACATTCTTTTTGTGGCCCTGATGGGTTGGCATGTGGGGCTCAATGCCGGTGCCGGGCCCTTGAGCCTGATGGGCGCTCTGCTGGCCCTGCTGGGGACCATGCTACCGAGCTCGCTGCTGGTTTACGCGGCGGGACAATGGAGCCACCGCAACCGCGAGCGGCGGATCATCCGCGCCTTCAAGCAGGGTCTGGCACCAACGGTGGTGGGCTTGCTGGTGGCTACCGGTATCGTGCTGGCCGCAGCCAGCGCCGGCTCCGATCAGACCTGGCTGGCCTGGGTCATGGCCGGTGTTGCCACGGTCCTGATGTGGCGCACCCGCCTGCACGTGCTCTGGCTGCTGGCTGCGGGCGCCTTGGCCGGTGCCTTTTGGCTGCGCTGAGGCGATCAGCGTCGCTGGCGCAAGGCTTCGTAGAGACACACTCCGCTGGCCACCGAAACATTGAGGCTCTCTACGGCCCCCTGCATGGGAATGCGCACCAGTTCATCGCAAGTTTTCCGAGTCAACTGTCTCAGGCCCTGCCCCTCGGCGCCCAGCACCAGCGCCGCTGGCACCCTGAGGTCCACATCGTAGACGGTCTTGGGCGCATCGTCACTCGTGCCCATGCACCAGATGCGCCGCTCCCTGAGCTCCCCCAAGGTGCGCGCCAGATTGGTCACCATAAAGTAGGGCATGGTCTCGGCAGCCCCGCTGGCCACTTTGGCCACCGTGGCGTTCAAACCCGCCGCGTGGTCCTTGGGGGCAATCACCGCGTGGGCGCCAGCCCCGTCAGCCACCCGCAAACAGGCACCGAGGTTGTGGGGATCGGTGACACCGTCAAGAACCAGCAACAAGGGGGCTTGCCCGGATGCCTCGATCTGCTCAAGCAAGGTGTCAAGCGAACGGTGATTCTCCACAGGCCGGACTCGGGCAACTACCCCCTGATGGCCGTGGCTACCACAGAGTTTGGCCAGCCGCGTTCCGTCCGATTCGATCAGACGCACGCCCGCTTCCTGCGATCGCAGCATGAACTGACGCATGCGCGCATCTCGGCGCGAGGCGTCGTAGTAAACCTCCAGCACCGATTGCGGAGCCGTCTTGATGCGCACGCCGACGGAGTGAAACCCGAACAGGGTCTTGGACGAGAGACTCATTGCCCGCGATTATCCCCTCGGCGCCCGCAGGGCTCGCGGTCAATGCTGGCTGATGCCTCAAGAGGCGGCAACGCGGCCGGCCTCGATCACCACCCTGCGGCCACAGCGCGCCGCCAACTGCGCATCATGCGTGACCAAAATCAAAGTGGTGCCCAACTCCTGGTTCAGGGCCATCATCAGCGACAAAATGGTCTCGCCGGTGGCAAAGTCGAGGCTACCAGTCGGCTCATCGGCCAACAGCACCAAGGGCTTGACCACAAAGGCCCGAGCCAAGGCAACGCGCTGCTGCTCGCCGCCCGACAGCACTCGCGGGTAATGACCGAGCCGCTTCCCCAAACCCACCCGACTGAGCATATCCACCGCCTGCTCACGCGCCCCTCGTACGCCGGCCAGCTCGAGGGGCAACATGACATTCTCCAGGGCATTCATGTGGGCCATCAGCTGAAAACTTTGAAACACAAAGCCAATCTTTTGCGCCCGCAGCGCGGCGCGATCGTCCTCGTCAAGCGCGAACAAATCCTGCCCCTGCAGACGCACGGTGCCCTCGCTGGGCTTGTCCAGCCCGGCGATGGTGGACAGCAAGGTGCTTTTGCCCGATCCGGAGGCGCCGACAATAGCCACCGTCTCTCTAGGTGCAAAGCTGATGTTGATATCGCGCAAAATCGTGAGCGGACCGCTCGGATCGCTGACGGT
>Ga0194130_10001835_pt1 | contig 32697 bp, 23 predicted proteins | sample TA2KigsurfametaG_FD_160084 | JGI IMG/M metagenome (GOLD analysis project Ga0194130, IMG submission 160084) | Freshwater microbial communities from Lake Tanganyika, Tanzania - TA2015050 Kigoma 12 surface | ecosystem: Environmental > Aquatic > Freshwater > Lake | place: Tanzania: Lake Tanganyika...
TAATTCATTAAGTTTAATTACAATATTGTTACTACTAAAATTATTATCTTTATAACTCATATAATTATAAAAATAAAATTATTTTAAGCATAAATACTTTTTAATTATTGACATATATTAACTTTTTTACAACATACCAAACTTAAAGAATTTATAGAGCATAACATGTCTAATTATAATATAATAATATTTTCATTAAGTTGATAATTCACAATTTATAATTTTATAAAAATTAAGATTATAAAAAGTATTCAAGTTTCCATATTTTTTCATTACATAGTCATATATACTTTTAAAATTGTACAAATAAAAGCAAAAAGTTTTTTTCATGATGATAAAACAATTTTTCTTTTATGATTTTATATAAAAAATAAAAATTTAAGAACTTTTATACTCTTTAATATGTATTTTTATTTGTGAATACGTTATAATATATATTTACAAAAGAAGGAGCTTAAAAAAGTATAACATATGACTAAAATTATTATATAGTTATCTGTTATACTTTTTAAACCCAACTTATTAAAGTTAATTTTAAAAATAATTATAAATTAATAAAAAAGTTTACAAGAGTTTATAACGTCTTTTAATTTCTTAAGTTTGGAGGATTTACTTTATATATATATATAAAGTATCATAAAATAAAATTATTTATATTTTTAAATATTGTTTCGTTAATTTTATTTATTAAATTAGTAATAAAAAATCTTTTAACTCTTTCAAATTATAAATTAAAATGTCTAAAAGTATAAAATTGCAATAAACTTTTTTTATAAAAAAAGAAAAAATTATAATCTAAAAGTGTTAGTAGTATCAAGTTTTGTTTGAAAACAATTAAAATATTTTTCAATGACATCATCAATATTTTTTTCATAAATAATTTTATGAATAGTATCTGCTATGTTAATAATATTTGCAAGTTTTTTTTTATCAATATATTTTTCTAATAATTTTTTATTATTAAGATAAATAAAATTAATAAACATTAAATACAAATATTTTTCTAAATAATCATCTTTAGATAATTTTGGTTTTTTAATTTTGCTATATCTTTCTATTATTTTTAATGACATTTTTTTTGAATAATTATTAAATTCTTTTTTTAAATTTATGTCACTATTTTTTTCAATTATATTTTGTAAATCTAAACTTTTTACTATATCCAAATTGCAAAATTCTTTTTTTATAATATTTAAGTATAATAAAATTAAACTTCTTAAACAATTAGTCTCATCTATTATTTTTTCTCTTTTAATCATATTGAATAAATCTTCTGTATGTATCACTAATAAAAATCCAAATGTTGGAACATAATATTCTTTATTATTGATTATATATTTAAAATTATTTTTTTTATTGATGGATATATATTTTAAGGAATATAAATTAATATAAAAATCTGTTCCTTCATCAATGATATATCTAATAATACATAAATTTATCACGACAAATTGAAAAATAAGTGAAAAATTTAATTCAATAGATTCATTTATAATTTTATCTAAAAAAATTTTATATTCGTCATTGGAAATTATATTTTCAAAAGTATCATTACACACTTCATCTATAATATTTTGTGTATTTATTAAATATGATTTAAAAAAATGTGGACAAATGTTATTATTTATTATATTTGTTAATTTTTTTTTAATTGTAATAATTTGTTCATTTTCTTTTTTTTTATTATTAGAAAATTCAAAAATAGTAGCACATCCAAAATTATTTTTATAATCAATACCTATAATCTCATTATTACACTTAAAAATATTAGATTTAGGAAATAAATTATAAAGTGTTTTATTTTTTAAATTATCTATTTTGGTATTGAAATCTTGAATATATTTTTTTTCATTATACATTATTTTATTTTTTTCCATATTCAATCTGTAATTAGTAAATAATTCTAAAGTAGTAGTTTGTATAATAAAAATATTTTCACTTTTTGTGTTTTTTGACATATTTTTAGAAAAAAACTTTTGTAAAATATAACTCAATGGTAAATAATTTGCATATGCAAAAATATAAGGAACAAGATTTTTAAAAATATTATACAATTCAAAAATAAATTGAGGTAACAATGAAGACAAATTGATATAATTATTATCAATAGAAAATTGTATGATACGTTTGTTTAACTTTTTTTTTGATACATTGCGATCTAATAAATATTTTCTTATTTTATAATAATTATCTTCAGCAATGATTTTTTTTTCAAATAAATTTTTTAAATTGTTATCATTAATAATTGGTTCTAAATAAGATTTAATTAATCTACTATATAACATCATCAATGAATCATAATTTTCTGATATCAAAGGACTTAGCAACATTTCTATTTTTTTATATTTTTCTAGTTTATTATTTTCAATATATTCTTTTTTTTTATTTTTTAAATCTTCTAAAGAAATACTTTGTCCAAAATCACCTAACATAAATAAATATCCTTCTGTTTCAATACTATATTCACAATCATTAATTTTATAATTGAATATAGTATCACTTTTAATTTTTTTATAAAAAATATTTTTTAAATGTAAATCATTGTGTCCAATATTATATTTTTCATGTAAAACTAATAAAGAAACCAATGTTTGGAAAAGAAATGATTTTATCAATTTTTCATATATTTCTTTATTATCAATAGTACATTTGTAACTTTCAAATAAATCATAAACATTACCATCGGCATATTCCAATAAACTATATTTATATTTATCATTATCATTTGAAGACTTATAACAATAAATAAAATTTGGACAAATATTATTTTGAATAGACATTTTCACTACTGATAAAACTTTTTTTTCATTATTAAATGATATTCTATCTTCTAATTTATTAAAATTATTGTGATAATTTTTAAATATATAAAAATTTGTATCAAGTTTTATTTTATATATAGTAGCTTCATTACCACGATTATGAATAATTAAAATATTTTTATTTTCTAATTCTTTTATTTTATTTTTATCAAAATAATTATTTGTTATTATATTGTTTAATATTGTATTGGTAAAATGTTCAATTACTAAATTATCATCTAACAGTTTCATTATAATATAAATGATTTATAAAAAATTTTTATGAATGACAAACAGATTACATTATTGAAGATTAATTTATAAAATAAACTTTATCTATACTTTAGTATTATATTTTTGATAGTTAAAAACTATCTTTAATATCATTTTTATTATCAAGAAAAATGTAATAAATATAAAATTTAATATATAAATATATAAAATTCTATATTTATAAAATATTTGTTTTAAGGAAAAATAAATTCAAATTATAAATTGTTAACCATAAGTATTTATTAATTTATTTAAAATATAAATTTATTATAACTAATTGTTGATTACAACATTTTTTTATTTATTATTTTATATTAGTATATTAAAATACTATATATATTCATCAGTAAGACTTAAATTTTAAATAAGAAAACACAAGATAAATAAAAACTATTATATAATAGATTATAATATAATGTAATTTATTTGCACCATGGAAGATTAAAAATGAGACAAAACTCATACATCTTTAAGATTCATTCATTACAGGAATATGTAAATTATGATTATGTTATAGCGACAACTATAACTGATTAGTTTTTAACCTTTTTATATATAAGCATAATAGTTTTTATAACTCAATACCTATATTCGGGGAATAAATCATTATAGAACTCATAAGTATTCATTACTAATAATAGTAATTATTATTTCTTCAAATAGTTTTTATAATTTGTCTCATTTTTGAATCTTGAAGGGTATAAATAATATTAAATGTCTAAATTTTGAGTGATAATAGTTTAATATAGAATTATATATTTTATTATAATGGATAGTGTTGTATATACACTAATAAATTATTGATATATATATTATAAAAAAAATTTGATATTTTTAAAATAAATTAACATTCATATAAGAAAAATATTATATATTAATTATAATAAGTCCTAATATATGAGTAATTTTGAGGAAGACAACATTAGTAGATTAAAGTTTATTGGAAAAATTAAAAAGGGAGATAAAGTTAATATTAAGGATATGTATGTTCAACCAAACAATATTTTAACTAAAATAAATAGAAGTTTTGTGAATGTTGATAACAGAAATAATACTCTAAGTTTTATTTTAGATACAATAAAAAAAAGTTTTGAAGAACTATTAACACATCTGGAAAAAAGTAAAGAAAGTAAAGATAATTTATTTGATTATAATATTGCAACTAATATTGTTTCTGATTTAGAAAATAGTAAAGTTGGTTTAGTTAATTTAAAAGATACCTATAATGATGATTTAATGTTTTGTTGTAAAATTGATACTATCATTCAAGACATAGATGCCAGATTAGATGAAATTAAATTAAAATACACCTTTATTAAAAATAAATCACCAGCAATACCCATTAAAACACCTCATACTACACCGCAGTTAGAACCATCAGTTTCAACTGAATTACCATCATCTTTGAGTTCTGTTGATTCTTATACTTCAAGTTTAAGTAATCCACCAAAAATTAATAAAAAAAATTAAAAAAATTTTTTTGATACTTTTTTTATAAAAATTTATTTACAGAAATATATTTACAGAAATATATTTATTAAAGAATATATTTATTAAAGAATATATTTAATGACTTTTTCGCATTTACATTTATCGTTTAAACAAACTAAATAAGTTAATTTGTTTTCTTTTTTATCAACTTTTGTATTAATTCCTTTACAAGCAGAACATTGTAAAAATGTTTTAATAAATTTTTTTAATGTTGAACCAATTATCATATCAGAATATCTACCTTTTATTAATAAATGACCTTCTTGATTTATTGATAAGGTAGTTGAATATTCTTTTGCAAAAAAACTAGCAATTTGTTCTTCATCCTTTTTTAGTTCTTTACAAATGTCTCTAAAGTTTTTCCAAATTGTTTTTTTAGTTACATCAAATTTTGCATCAGGTTTTGCAACCTGAATTTCTTTATTTCCAAATAAATTGGAATTTTTATCAAGTGAATCGTATATATCTTCTAAGAGATAAATATATAATTCGTTTTCGTCCATATCTAATGTTAATTTAACTTGTGTGTCTTCCATTTTTAAAGATATATAATAATACTATAATATATATGTATTATTTAAGTAAATCAATTTTTCTTGATAAAAATATATAATAATTATTATATATTTTATTATTATATAACTTATGAAGGAAACCTATATAATTAAAAATAAATCAAATAAATCAAAAAATTCTAATAAATCAAATATAAAAGGAGGTAATGATATTAAGGCCATTATTGAAAACATATTCGATTCTGACTCTGAAACTGAAATTAATTATGGAAATGAAAAATATATTGAAGAAAAGAATTTTCCTATTGAAACCAAAGAAATTATAAAAGAAGAACAAGAACAAGAAAATGAAAATGCTAATTATGGTTATCCTAAACCCGATGCTCCAACTTTTCAATCAGATATTTACAAAAAAAGAGAATTTTATTATTATAAATATCCCGAACGACCTAATTTAAGTAATTATGAAGATATTGCAAATTATAGACAAAAAATATGTAAGCCATCCGGTGGATTATTAGAGCATCAAGCGTTGTTAAGTAATTTTATTAATCCAGATACACCGTATAAAGGTATTTTAATATTCCACGGAACAGGTACAGGAAAATGTTTGGAAGGTAATAGTTTAATTGCAGTAAACAACAATAAAAATTTAAAAATAAAAGATTTGTGGACATATTATTCAACCACTATTGTTAATGATACTAGTGGAGCTCAATGGAGTAAACCATTTACTAATTTATCAGTAAAATCAATTAATTCCAATAATGAATTGGTAGTAGGTAAAGTAAATCATTTATACAGAGAATATATTGAATCATTTATTTATAAAATTATTCTTAAAAATGGTTCGTCAATTATAAAAACAGAAGTTCATAAACTATTCAATGGCTATGAATGGACTAATAAATTAAAAATAGGTGATAGGATTGCAATACATGATAATGAAAAAATAGGCTATTCAGAAATTTCTGATATTAAATCAAAACTTTTTAAAGGTTATGTATATGATTTAGAAGTTGACAAATATCATAATTTTGTAGCAAATAATATAATGTGTCATAATACTTGTGTAGGTGTGGCAATAGGTGAAAAATTTAAATCAATGGTACAAAGATATGGAACGCCAATATATATATTAGTTCCTGGACCGCTTTTAAAAGAAAATTGGAAAAAATCTTTTTTAGAATGTACAGGTGATACTTATTTAAAATCAAATGAAAATCTAGTTTTTATTAATGATGAAGAAAGAGAAAAAATAAAAAAAGCAGGTATGCAACAGGCAGCACAATATTATAAAATTATGAGTTATACAAGTTTTTATAGAAGAGTATTAGGCGAAAAAATTATTGAAAAAAAAGCTATTGAAGGTAATAAAATTAAAGTGACATACAAAAAAACAGAAGAAGGTGAATATGAAAGAGATATTAATATGGATAGAATACATAATTTAAACAATACATTATTGATTGTAGATGAAGCTCATAACTTGACAGGAAATAGTAGAGGAGAGGCACTTTTAAAAATTATTAAGGCTTCTACAAATTTAAAAGTAGTTCTTTTGAGTGCTACACCGATGAAAAATTTAGCAGATGATATAGTAGAATTATTAAATTTTATTCGTCCTCAAAATTCACCAGTCCAAAGAGAACTAATTTTTACTTCTGAAAAAAATCATTTAATGCAATTTAAACCTGGTGGTATTGATTATCTTAAAAAAATGGCTCATGGATATATAAGTCATTTAAGAGGTGCTGACCCAATGACATTTGCAGAAAAAATAGAAATGGGAACTAAACCAAAAGGACTTTTATTTACAAGAATAACAAGATGCGAAATGTCTCCTTTTCAAAGAGAAACTTACGATGAAGCAGTAAAAATAACTGAAGATAGTTTAGATACTAAATCAAATGCAGTTGCAAACTTTGTATTTCCTGGTTTAGATGATTCAAGAAAAAAATTAATTGGATTATATGGTAGAGAAGGTTTAAATGCTCTTAAAAATCAACTTAAATCGCATTATGAAAAAATTAATAAAATGGTTGCAACCGATATTTTAAAATTAAAAGCATCCGAACAAGATCAAGAATTTGTTAATATTAATGAAAATACCAAAAATATAACTGGTGCAATTCTAAAAAAAGAATATTTACAACATTTTTCTACAAAATTTTATCAAGCACTTATTGATATTGAAGATAATTTATTTTATACAGAACAAACCAATGAATCAAGAACTGGATTTGTTTATTCAAATTTAGTGAAAACTGGTATTGAGATATTTCAAGAGATACTAATCCAAAATGGATATTTGGAATATGATGAAAATCAAGCAAACTATCAAATAAAAGATAATACAATATGTTATTTTTGTGGAAAAACACATAAAGAACATAATAAAAAAATGGATAAAGAACATGAATTTGGTCCTGCTATATTTATAGTCGTTACAGGAACTGGTAGTGAGGAATCTGCAGCAGATATTATACCTGAAGATAGACAAAAGATTTTGGCTAGTGTTTTTAGTAATATTATGAATAAAGAAGGTAAATTAATAAAATTAGTCCTTGGTTCTAAAGTTATGAATGAAGGTTTAAGTTTAAAAAATGTAAGAACAGCACATATTTTAGATGTATATTATAATTTTGGTAGAGTTGATCAAGTTGTAGGTAGAGCAATTAGATTTTGTTCACATTATGATTTAATGTCAAAAGATAATTTATTCCCAAAAGTAAAATTATATAAATATGCTGTAAGTTTAGGTAATAATGAGTTATCGACTGAAGAAGATTTATATTTTAAAGCAGAACAAAAATATATCCTAATTAAAAAAGCAGAAAGAGCCTTAAAAGAAGTTGCTATTGATTGTGCATTAAATCAATCGGGTAATATGTTTAAAGAAGAAATTGAACAATTTAATAAATGTGTTAAACCAAATGATGAACTTTTAAAATTAGAATTTAAAGAAGGAACTAAAGATTCAGTAAATGTTTGTCCTTCAAAATGCGACTTTACTGATTGTTTATATAAATGTCATGACAGAATATTAAATTCAAAATATTATGATCCTGAAAGAAATATTTATAAGAAATTAACAAAAAAAGAATTGGATTATTCTACATTTACTAGTAATTTAGCAAGAAGCGAAATTGACTATGCCAAAAGAAAAATTAAGGAATTATTTATGACTGGTTATGTTTATAATTTAAAAACTATTATAGATTATGTATATGAATCATATAATACTGATAAAAAAGATTTATTTGATGATTTCTTTGTTCAAAAAGGTTTGGATGAATTAATACCAATTACTGAAAATGATTTTAATAATTTTAAAGATATTCTAATAGATAAATCATACAGGTCAGGATATTTAATATATTTAGATGGATATTATTTATTTCAGCCGTTTGATGAAAATGAAAATGTTCCTATGTATTATAGAACTCAATATCAACATAACTATAAATCTAAATTAGGACTTCAAAATTATATGACAATGGAAAAAATGACTAGTGAAGCTGATTTAATTGAATCTGAAGGCGAAGATACGGATTTAAAGGGTTATAGTTTTGACGACGTAATGGATTATTATGATGAGCGTAAAGAAAATAAAATTGTAGGTATATTAGATAAAGATACAAATAAGGCAAAAACTAAAGAAATTAAAGATATTTTTAAAATAAGAGAAAAAAGAGAAAAAATTCTTGATAAAAAACGTGCAACAGGTATTCCTTCACAAAAAGGTGCTGTTTGTGCTACTTCTAAACAAAAAGAATATTTAGAGAAAATAGCAAAAAATCTAAATATTAAAAATATTCCTAAAGAAATAACTAGAGATGATTTATGTAATAATATTATGGAAAAATTAATTGAGTTAGAAAAATATTCAAAAGGTAAAGATAAAATGACTTATATAATGATTCCTAGTAATCATCCTAAATATTTGTTTCCTTTAAATTTAGAAGATAGAGTCGAATACATAAAAAATAAAGTTTCAAATATTCTCAATAAAAAAATAACTTTTAAAGAAAATATTGATAATAAAAAGAAAAATATAACATTGTCATTTAAACTTGATACAAAACCTACAAGTGACGATATATATAAATTAGAAAACATTTATAATAAAAAACTCAATCAATTAACTAAAGAAATGTGGGAAGTTTCAAAAGACAAACTTAACTGGACAACTTTAATTGATTAAACTCTTCAATCACATTAAAATTTAATCTTTTTATAACAACTTACTTTTATTTATGCCAAAGCTTTGGCAAACTCTCCATCAGATTGAGCTTGAAGTTCAAGTAAATATAGTCGATGTGCCTCTAAAGCATCAGCTTGACGCTGTCGCATCAGCTCTTGTTCTTGTAGTGAAAGAGCAATAGCTTCATTTTCTGCAATTTTTTGTAACTCCTTTTCCTTTGAAAGGGATGTACATTGTAGTTCTTCTATACTTTGAAACTTTGATTGTTGTATAACTTCTTCAAACTGAAGTTCGGATGCGAACTCTATATCATCCACCTTTGTTTCACGTTCTAAATAGGAAAAATCCCCTTTAGATTCTTCGATTTCCATTCCAATATACTCTAAATTCGACTGATAGTCAGAAAGAATATAATATCAAATATTCTCTTTTATAATAGATAAATATATAAAGCATTCAATATATCATTTTTTCAATTTTTAATTTATGTTGAAGAGTTTATTAAAAAATTGATATTTATTTTTAATATAACAATATAAATAATAACATATAATTATATATTATTATATAATGAGTAAAGCCAAAAAAACTAATAATAAACAAAGTGAAGAAGAAGAGATCAATAAAAAAGAAATTTCTGAAAAAAATACTGATACATTTCAAATATCCCTTTTACATAGTCCCTATATTGAAACATCCTTAAGATGTCCTATAATGTTATCTCCAACACAGATGGATAATAAATTACAATTACATTTAAAATCAAATTTAACTAATGCTATTAAAGGAAGATGTTATATGAATTATGGACATATTATCAAAATTAATAAAATAGAAGAAATGTCAGATGGTATTATTGAAGAAGAAGATTCTACTTGTAGTGCCAAATTTATTGTTAAATTCAGTTGTAGATTATGCTTACCTGCTAAAAATAAAGAGATTATTTGCAAGATAGATCGTATGAACAAGGCATTAATTAGTGGTATAAATGGTCCAATAAAAGCAATTATTACTCCCGATAAAATTAATAAAGATAAATTTTTCACGGATAATGATAGAAATATTCGTATAAAGAGTTCTTCACAAACTTTAGAACCAGATATGTATATAAAAGTATTAATATTAGCATCTACATTTAATAATTATGATATTAATATAATTGCAATTTCTTATTTACAAGATGTAGCTACAGAACAAGAAATTAAGTTATTTGAAAAAGAACAATTGGAAAATGTAAATTAATAATATGATTAATGTGATTTTTTTATCAAACTTTTTTCTATTTTAATAATAGTATAAAAGATTTTATAGATTTTATGAATTACATCGAACAAGAACAAGACATCATTAATCACTACATTAACGAAAAAATTATAGTATCGAACAAAAATTTTTATTGTTCTAACTGTAATAAAAGGGGACATACATATAAAAAATGTTACGAACCAATTATATCAAATGGTATAATCAGTTTATATATAGAAAATTTTGATAATTCATTTATTCCTTTATTAGAAGATTATGTTATTGAAAATATAAGAAAAAAAAATATAAAAAAAATTAATAGTGATATATCAAATTTATTAAATGATAAAATTAAATTTTTGATGGTTCAAAGAAAACATTCCTTGGGTTATATGGAATTTATGAGAGGGAAATATAATTTGAATGACCTTAAAAATATTAAATATTTACTTGAACAAACAACACCAAAAGAATTAGATGATATTATAAATCAAAATTTTGATTATTTATGGAATATGCTATGGGACAATGATCCAAATTCTACAACAACAATTAAAAATAAACATCATTATAAAGAATACATAACATCTAAACAAAAGTTTTATGAATTGAAAATGAATAATAATTTTTTTTCATCTATAAAACCAAAATATACATTTAATGAATGGGGATTTCCTAAAGGAAGAAGAGAAAATTATGAAACTGATTTAGTATGTGCAATGCGAGAATTTGAAGAAGAAACTTGTTATAATGAAAACGATTATTCAGTTTTAGACGAAGAAAATATAATTAAAGAAAATTTAGTTGGTACAAATGGTCTAAACTATAGACACAATTATTTTTTAGCATTGATCCATAAAAATAACATTGAGAATATTGAAAATAAAGAAATTGGTGATATAAAATTTATGAATATTAATGAATGTTTAAATGTTATACGTCCTTATCACAATAATAAAATATCTATTGTAAAAAAAATACATACATTAATAATTAATTTTATGATAGAAAATTATGAAAATATGGAAAATTATAAGAATATTAACTTTTAATTTTATATAATAAAATTATCAAAGACTTTTTTTATATATAATCATTATAAGTTAATGATTAATACAGATTTTAATAAAGAACTAGATAAATTACACACCTTAACTAATAAAATTTTTCAATTAATAAAAATGCAAGATTGGAAAAATTTATTAAATCTCATAGATAAAAATGATATTGACTACAATTTAAGAGATAATAGTAATACTTGGTTATTGGAATATTTAATAATTTTTAATCAATTTGATATTATTAAAGTATTACTTACAAAAAATATAAGAATAGATATTAATGACGAACAAGGACATTCGATATTATATTCAATTATTAAATTTTCCTATTTACCTATTTTAAAATTACTTTTAGAAAAAGATAAAGAAATAATTGGAAGAAGTATTTTAGAAATTAAAGATAACGAAGAAAATATTCCTTTATTTTATGCAATAAAATTTTTTAATATTGAAGCAATTGAAATTATATTAAATTACCAAAATTATTTTTATTCTAAAAATATGGATGGAGAAAATGCATTGCATTTAGCAGTTAAAAGCATGAATTTGGATATATTTAAATTAATATTAACTAAAATAAGTGATATTAATGTAAAAAAAAATAATGGCGAAACATGTCTACATTTAGCAATTAAATATAAATCTTATGACATTATAAAATATATTTTATCAGAATATGTAGACAAAAATACTAATATTAATCTAAATTTAACCGAAACTAAATATAATTTTTCTTGTTTACATTATATATTTTTATCTTTAGATTTTCAATTAATAATAATATTTCAAAAATACTTGAATAAATTTAATCCAAATATACAAGACAAAAGTGGAAATATATTTTTGCATTATTTTGTTAATAACATAACACAAAATCCAAAAGATATTAAAAAGGAAGATATACTTTTTACAATTGATATAATAAAAAAATTAAATATCAATTACAATTTGTTTAATATTGATAGAAATACTTCTTGTCATATTCTTTTATTAAATTTAGAGATATTTAAAAAAGAATATAATGTTTTAATAAATGATTTATTGGAAAAAACAGATTTAAATATTCAAAATAAAAATGGCGAAAGTTGCTTATTTTTACTTGTCAAAAATAATTTTTGGAAAGATGTTTCTAATATACTAGTTAAAAAAAAATTAGATATTTTTATAGTTGATGAAAATAAAAATACTATTTTTGATTATTTAGATTCTGAAGATTTAATTAAATTTACCGAACTTATTACAAATAGTTATTTACATATATTATCAAATGTTGATTATAACAAAAAATGGTTAGATTATTGGGATAATCGCTGTAAAAAAAACATAAGTTTAAAAGAATTAAATGAAACTGAAAAAGAATTAATTCAAAATATAAAATTAAGTGAAAATCAAACTCTTTGCTATAGTTTAATTTATAATAAAATATATGATTATATACAAACTTTTAAAAAAAACAAAAAAATTTATGATATTCACTCATATCCCATTCATACAAAATATCCTAAATTAATCGAGAAATATCCAGAAATTATAGTTCCAACATTTACAGGTTCTACCATAGATGTTATTTCTGGATTAATATATTTAAATTCAAAATATATAAAAGTAGCTTTTACATCATTAAAATTATTAGATTTAAATTCACAAATAATTAATTGTAATAATAATATTTGTGAAATAGTAGGATTTGAAATTTTATGGAAAAACTATCAAATGATAATCCCTTCATCCAAATCAAATGATTTAATGAGAATACTTACCTATATAAAAATAAACAAAAATGTAAGATTTTTTGTTATTCCTATAGGTATTGAACTTACCACCAATGATTATTCATATGGACACGCAAATATACTTATTTTTGATTTTGTCAATATGCAAGTTGAAAGATTTGAACCTCATGGTTCAGAACCACCTTATGGTATGGATTATAATGCACATCTATTAGATAATTTATTAGAAAATAAAATAAATTCTTTTAAACTTGGATTTAGTTATATTTCCCCATATGTATATTTACCTAAAATAAGTTTTCAAATAAAAGAAATTTATGAATTAAAAAGTGATTATATTGGAGACCCAAATGGATTTTGTGCTGCTTGGTGCATTTGGTGGGCTGATATAAGAATAAATAATCCAAATATTAAAAGAGATAAATTAATACAATTATTATCAAAAGAAATAATAAATGAAGAATATTCTTACAAAAAACTTATTAGAAATTATAGTAATTACATTACAGAAATTAGAGATAAAATTTTAACAACAATAGGAATAAATATTAATGATTGGATTAATGATACAATAAGTGATCAACAAAAAATTTCTTTAGACGAAATCTTAAAAAATGAAATAAAAAAAATTATAGACTAAAACTTTATAGAAAATTATTGATTTTTTTTAAAAATAAATATCAATATAAATAATACCATTAATGACAATGCTGTTATCATTATTGTATGAATTTCTGTTGTATACAAATATTTTATTGAAAATATTTCGTCAAAATTTTCTTTTAATGTTTTTGTTGGTCTGTCTTGTTCCTTATAAATTTCATTTCTTATTTTTAACAACCAAGATAAAAAATTTTCTTTAGATTGCAAAGCATTATCTAATTCAGACATATTTTTAAATAAATTTGCCCCACAAGTTCTGCAAGGTAAAATATAAGGTAATTGTTCTATGAATATTTTATACTTATCTTTCATTTCTGGTTTATAAGTTAATGCAATTGAATTTAAAAAAATCCATCCGCATTTCCCCCAATAAATTGGATCAATTGATTTTATATCTAAATATTGGTCTATCATAATAAATAACTATATATTTATTATATATTTTTTATAAAAATTTTAATAATATTTTTGTTTTTGAATAATCTTTTTTTATATATTTTTTAATAATTTAATATGAATGACTTCAAATCTCTTTTATTATTAAACATTGATACCAAAGTTTCTATATTTTTAATTTTTATTCCTTTTTTATTTTTAAATATTTTAATATTTAGCCGATCATTCAAAATAAAAATTATTTTATTTTTGGAATATTTATTGTTTACAACATAATCGTAAAAATAATCATAATCATTAGTTGTTTGAATAATTTTTTTAAAAATTTGCATAATTTTTTCGTTTAGTTCAAACATATATATATTTTTATAATTTACATAATTTAATTTAGATATTGACAAAGCTGTATCATTTAAAATATCAAGTTTAAGTTCATAATTATAAAATCTTAATCTATCTACATTTTTCAAATTAATTGTATATTTCTCATTTAAAGTATTAATATATCTTGTTTTTACATTTGTTCCATGTATATTAAGTTTATTTTTTGCAAATAACCATACATAAGTAGACAATGGTAATTTAAATTGATTATAATTAATCATCGTTCTATTATCAATTGTATAACCATCTATTTTATTAATAATATAACTTTTTTCATCAGTATCTATAAATTTTTTATTTTTTTTATAAACTAATCCATATTCAATATGATCATCAGAATAATTTATATTTATTAAATTATAATTAATATTTAGTGTTAACATTGGTTTATTATTTAAATATTCTAACATTCTACAAATCAAAAAAATAGGAATTGTAAGTATATTATCTTCATTTGCATATGAAACCATACCAACTAAATTATTTTCACTATTAAAAACTTTTGCTCCAGTAAAAGGAATTCCATTAATAAATTCATCACTTTCAATTTCTGATAAAATTAACGGAATTTTAGGTAAATTTATAAATTTGTTTTCATAAATTAATTTTTGATTATTTATTCTCATTTGATTAATTTCAAGTTCTTCATTTATCCATTCAAAATTAATATTAACAAAATCATTTAAATTTAATTTTAAACCACTTATATCAACATATTCTATACGAACATCTTGAAATTTTACAAACATAATATTTAAATGTTCATCATAAAAGCAGTCTCCTTCTTTTGAAATATAATTAAATGGTAAATCATGTATAGACATTGTATTTAATATTAAAATTTGTCCGTGTATATCTTCGCTAATAATATATTCAATTTCATAGCTTGATTTAGTGAGTTCTAAACCAGATATTTCTATATTGGCAAAATTTATTATAATAAAATATTCTTCATTATATTTTATTGGAATACCATTAACTAATATATCTTTACTATTATTTGTTCTAATATTGTATTTTTCTTGAATAATGTTATTTATATAGTTATATATAGGATGTTTTATATTTTTTAATACTATCAACATTAATATATGGATTTATTTAATGATTTTCTATATAATCATTAATAATATCAATTTTTTTTATAATATTATTAGTTTCTGCCTCTCCGTGTATATTAAGTAAAATTTGTTTATCAAATGTATTATTTCTTTTAATTGTTGTTTTTGTTATTTTTTGCAATAAATATATTATTTTTGCTGGTATCCACATTATATTACTTATTTTATTATCATCTTCAGAACTCAAATAAAACAATATATTATTTCTGTATTCATTGTTAACATTTGTAGTTATTATACGTTTTTGTGAATCATATGGACTTATAAAATAATTTATTTGATATATATTTGTATAATTTCTATCAAAATAATTTATATAATATGGAGTTCCAGACATTTTTAATAATAATTTAACTTTCATATTTTTACAAATAAAAAAACATGTTTTTTCATAGTCATTTAACATATTAATAATACTTATATCACTTGCATCTTTTTTTATTAAATCTTTCATATTTATATTTTTTAATTGTTGACTATTTCTGTTTATTTGTCCTTGCTTTATATCCTTTTTTGATGATGATATTATATTTGTTTCTTCTTTACTTAATTCTTCAAGTATTTCTATTTTTATTTTTATCATATAAAAATTTTTTAATAAAGTTTTATATTCATCATAATATTCTTTATAATTAGGAATTACTTTTATAATTTTTCTAATTTCATCATCCAAAATAGAAGACAAGTTACTAAGTTCGCTATCTAGTTTTTCTGAAATAATATTCAAGTTTATTATATTAAGCAAATTTTCTGGTATTAATTCACTTTTTCCTAAAAAATCAGAATATACTTTTTTTTCTTTTGGTAATTTAATAGTAATTTGATTATTTGTAAAAACGCAATACCAAATTATATTTTTAAAAACCTTAGTCCTGTCATTTACACTATATCTAAAAGATAATAAATCTAATATAGTTAAAATAAGTTCTATTGATGAAGTTTTAAATTCAAATAATAGTTGACAAGAGCTTATCAATTTTCCATAAGGTGTAACTTTATTTTTATCATCCATAATTCCCAATAATTTTAAATAGTTTATTATAGCTTCCACTTTATTTTTATATCCTTTTCTTTTAAGTTCTTCCAATTTTTCAGTATTTACTCTAAAACTTTCTGGCATATTTCTATAAATTTCCTTTTCGTTTGGATGAATTATATAAAATTTACCTTCTTCATCTATAAGTGTTTCTACATCGTATTTTCCATCTGCATCTGGATAAATTATATCTTTATAATTTATATTTTGTGTCATTACACCTTTTCCTTGAAAAAATATTTCTTTTAATAAACTTTTATTTATAAAAGAATATTGTTCTCTAAGGAATTCAGGTATTTCAAATAATATATTTAATTCTTCATTACTTTCAGTAGATACTAAATAAGGATTATTTTCATCAGTAAATTTAAATTTTTTATTTTCTTCTTTTTCATAAGTTTCATCATCAGTTATTGCTAATAAATCTAAAATTTTATCATTAATATTATCACTACATAATTTATATATAACTTTTGCATCTAAGGAACTTATATCATAAGTATAATAAGCAATACCTGGTTTAGTTCTACCAACTCTACCTTTTCTTTGTTTTTGATTTGGGGTTGAAATATCTAAAACTTTTAATGTTGATTGGTTTGTATTAACATCATAATACATAATTTTTTGTTTTCCATCATCAATTATATATTTAAGAGTATCAATAGTAATTGATGCTTCTGCAATATTAGTAGCTACTATAATAAATCTTTTGTAAGTTCCTACAGGTAAAAATTCACTTTCAGGAATATCACATATTTGATCTATTGTATAATTTTTTTTATATCTGATAGATTTACGAACATCATCTCTTGCAATTTCTTTTATGACACCTTCCAATATTTGTGAAGGAATTGTACCAATAAATGGTATTGCCAATACATCTGATGGCACATTTGGATTAATTTCATCTATTAATTTGTTAATATCTGCTGTTCCTGGTTTAAATACTAATATATCACCATCCTTACTAGTTGCTAATATTTCTTTAATAATTTCTAATTCACTTCTTTTATCTTTATCAAATTCTTGAACATCAAAGTTCATACCACCAAAAGGTACTGATAAATGTATTCTTCTATCAATAAAATTTCTTGTATAGGGTCTTAAATCTTGATTATAAATATCTAATTTTAAAGGAGCTTTCCAATCATCATTTATTGGTTCGTAATATTTTCTATAAGTTGGTTCATCGTCATCCATAGTCGCACTTACAATTCCTAATGAAATCTGATTATTCATATAAAGAGCAAATTTACACATAGTCAAAATCATATCCATATAAGGGTTATGTTCATGTGATTCATCAATTAACAAAACATCAAATAAATTATTTTTCAGAAACGGTTCTATAATTATATTTTTATCTTTTTTCTTATTTTCTTCTTCAATTTTTCTTTTTTTAAAAACATAATCATTTTTAATTATTGCATATAATAAACCATCTGTCATTAATCTTAAAGTTGGGTGATATAAATCATCCGAAACATTTCCTTCAGCATATTTATATTGTATATAGTCAATATCAGATTTAATAAAGTCGGCTTTACTTCCACATATACCTTCTGATTTTCCTACAATTTCTTCTTTTTTTGTAGGAATACCCAAAGATTCAGCCATTCTAGTAGCGTTCCCTTTTGTTGGTTGAATACGAGGTTGTGTGCAAAAAACCTTACCATTATTATTATAATTAATTATTTTTAAAGCATATACCATCATAAATGGGAATACGGTAGATTTTCCAGCACCTGTTGAACCAGTAACAAACATAATTCTTTGATGAATAAAATGATGAAAGACTTGTATTTGACAAATCCAATCTGCACCAAAATTAGTATACCATTTTGATTTTTTTACAAAATCTAAAAGTCCAGTATGTAAACCTAATTGTTTATTATCTAAAAAATGATATGCTTCTTTATATGGCTCTAATGAAACTTTTGAAAATAATACTCTTTGCCATTCTGCATTCATTTTATTTTTGTCAGGTAATAATGCATTATTTGTGGCTTCTGGATTATATTTAAAATAAGTTAATATTCCATTATAAACTAAACATTCAATTATTACTTGTGGTATCCATTTAGTTGATTTTAATTTTTCGTTTATTAATGTTTGATACTTGTTTAAATCCATTTGTGTGTCATTTGGTTTTATTTTATATAATCCCTTCAAATTATTTCTAATACTAAACCAATTGTAATTGTCAGAATTTAATTTTTGAATAAATTTTTTTTTATTTTCATCATAAACAGTTTCCCAAGAATGTGTATTGCTATAACAAACATACTCATTTTTTTTTTGTTCATGTAGCATTGATTTAAAAAAATTATAGGTCGTTTTAGGAGTAATATAATATTTTTTTTTGTCAGTATATAGACTATCACTTAATGTATTATCAGAATTTTTATATTTTTCATTAAAATCTGCAATACTAAGAAATTTTTTATTTTCATCTAATAACTTATAACTATACCAAGTATATCTAAATTGTTGACAACAAGTATAAATATAGGTATATAAATTTTCTGGTTTTAAATTTCCTTTAATTTGTTCTAAACATGCATAAATTTGCCTAAACTCATAATTTCTCGAATAAATAAAATTTTCTATATCTTCTTCATCAAAATTTTCAACATCTGTAAGATTTTCTAAATTGTTTTTTATTAATTTTAAACATACTTTAGGTAAATTTAAAGATTTTAACTTATCATTATCTTTTTCCCATCTCAAATAAAACATTATTAAAGAATAACAAACATCAAATTTTATTTGTGAATTTGTAATGTCATACCAATTATTTTCAATTATTTTTTTCCTTTCGTCTGTTAATTTATTCCAAGGTTCATTTATAATATTTTTTATATCAAAATAGTCTACTATTAATAATATTGTAGGTATAACTTCTGCATCTATTAATATATCATAAATCATCCACTTTATATTTTTAATATCATCATATAAAAAGCTTTTAATGGTACCAAATAAAGTATTATAACCTAATTTAAAATCATAATAACTATTATATTTGTATTCTGGGAATTTTTTCTCTAACCAAAATTTTTCAAATTCTTTATACAAATCAGAATTTTTATAATCATTCATTGTATAAGGAAATATGTTCAACCAATTTGCTGTCAATTTGTTAGAAACTATAGATAATGTTCTTTGAATAAAAAATAATGAAGTTTCAAAATATTTTTTTATATCCTCATTATTTTTAATTAAATGGTCGCAATAATAAGTAGAAGATAAATTTTTAGATTTATTATCTTTATTGTAAAATAATTCTCCTAAATCATTTATATCTTTACTTTTAGGTAAGTCATAATAAGGAAGTAATAAAACTAATAAGCTAAAAATATCTCTATTGTTATTTTGTTTTAGTTGTTCGGGATAATTATCAAAAGGCATATAACTATTTACTAAAATTACAACTTTTACTAAATATTCTTTCAATAAATCTTTATGTAATGAAACTAATTTAACAAAAGTACTATCTATAGCTAATGATACTATATTTTTTATATTTTCTTTTTCACTTTCATTCATTATATTGTTCTTTATTATATATAGTAATTATATATAATAACTTTAAAAATAAATTATTCTAAAATTTTCACAAGATCATCAGAAACATTAATTTTATCTAATGGTAACTCGACGATATTAGAACCATTTACCAAATACATTGTTGGTAATTTATCTATATTAATAGATAATTTCATACCGACTAATTTACTACAATCTATTTTTTTCTTGTCTTTTTCACATTCTATAACATGATAGTTATTTTCTGGTTTTAATTTTTTTAATTCTTCAATCATTTTGATATATTTATTTTCTTTATCATCTAATTCTATAAATAAGATTAAATGAGTTTGTTGATTATTTATTAATTTTGGATACATCAATGCAATTTTTTTAAATTCAAAATCCATATTACTAACTAAATTATTTATATTATCAACTATTGAGGTAAAGGTTGATAAATCATAAAGTTTACTAACTAACTTATCTGATAAACTGCCATCATCAGATGAAATATCCTTTTTCATTTTATCACTTAAAACTATAATTGCTCCATGTTCTGCTCTTGTTGACATATATAAAGATGTTAATTCTCTTATGTTTTGAATATTAGATTTATCTAAATCAATATTTCCACTTAAAATTGTAGAGCATATTTTATCAAATTTTCCTGACATTTCTAGTATACTCTCTATTTTTTTTATCAAAGATATATTTAAATCCATTATATTATATATTTGTATATTATAATAGTATATAATTATATAAAATGAAGAATAATTTAAATCAAAAAAATAATTCTATATCTAACTCTATTAATAATATTATCAATCTAAATAATGATAATATCAATATTATTCCTTCTAGAACTATAATAAAAAGTAAAAAATTAACTAAAAAACACAATAAAAAAGAAAGTAAAAAAGAAAGTAAAAAAGAAAGTAAAATAAAAAAAAAATCAAAAAAAGAAAAAGCTAATATTAATTCAAAACAAAGAAGAACAATTCCTTTGATTAATAAATATATAGAATTCCCACATGGAAAAAATTACTCTTGTATTGGACCTTGTTATCCAGCAAAAAGTCTTTATTATCATCCCTTAACTTTACAGGGAATTAAAAATAAATTTGATTCTTGTCCAATTAATATTGTTAAAGGAAGAGATGATATTTTTGATAAATGTGAAGTTAATGAAAATTTTGATTATGAAAATTATGATATATTTAATGATGTAGTTCAAATAGCCTCTACAGATAATGATTTTTTAAAACAAATATATAATATAAAAAATATTAATGATGTCGAAAATTTTTTAGAAAATAATTTAATGCAATTACCAATATTATCGCAAATACGTTTATGTAATTCCATATATAAAGTATATAGAGACAATGATATGTTTCCTAGCGATTCTTTTATTAATAATATCAAAAAAATTATTGAAAAAAAATATGACTTAAAAATGAAATCTGAAAAAATTATAAATAAAATAATGTCAGTAAAACATTCAAATAACACAAATGATTTATTTAAAATTTTAACTAAACAATAAATACTTTTTTTTATATAATAATATTTTAATATCGTTATTATATATATACTTATGGCTTCTACATTAGCTTATGGATTAAACTATGTTGCAAATCAACAAATTAAACAAATTATAGAAGATTTAAAATCTGATAAAAGTGAAGATTTTTATACTCCAATTTCCCTACCACTCTTCTATTCTAAAGAACAACTTAAAAAAACTTCTCCTTATGTAGCAGTTACACCAGTTGGTTCAGCAGGTGTTCAATATACCTATGGTAGATTTACTGATTTAAATAAGGACAAAGCAGTACAAAAAAAAATTACAAAATATTTTTTATATAAAATCCTTGATAAATGGCTTTATAATGACTTTAAACCAATTTTAGGATTTGTCAAAATTGCTGATGGTAAACCTTCTTTAATTCGCTCTATGTCAGATTATAAACCTGAATCAATTAATTCTGATTCTGTTGAAAATATTGAAAAAAGAATAGATTACTTAGAAAAAATTCTTATTAATAAAAAACTTGTTAGACATGTTCTTAAAAAAATTATTTCCGAAAATCAACTTGAATGGATTAATCTTAATAAACATAAGAGTATGATAAAAAAAATACTTCGTAAATACATTCATTCCAAATTAGAAGATGCAATTAAATCATCAGAATAAAAACTTGTTAGAATATTTACTTTTTTGTATTATGTCGTTTATTATAATCCACTACAAAGTTATCAATTAAAGCATCCAATTCTGATTCAATACCAATATGAACTTGTAATGTTTTTTTTAATTCTTCATTGTTTTTTATTATTTGTATTAAATTTTCTATTTTATTTTTATAACTTTCATCAATATTTATCGTTTCTAAATATAAATTTATAATTTCAATATGTTGATTATCTATTTCATCACTATTCGTATCTAATATGAAATTATAAACAGCATTTTTTATATTTTCTTCAAGAATTACACAATTTAAGTTTTTTGATGGTTTTGTGTCCAATAATTTTACAAATTCTAAATAGTTCATTTTGGGTTGTTTTCTTAATTCAAATAATTTAATTTGTATGTCACTTCCTAAATAATATTCACAAATTAAGTTTACATAATCTTCTAATTTATATTTTAATATTTCATAACACAATTTTTCAGTAGGAATAAAATTTTTATTTTTTACCAATTCATAAATTTTTTTATCTTGTTTTTTTTCTTTCATATATGTTATTATTGTTTCTTCATTGCAAAAATCCAATTCCATCTTATTATGTTTTATATAATTTAATATTTAATTATATATTATTTTTTTCAATTTTTTTTCATATATACTTTTTTAATAAATAACTTAAAATTAAAAATATATTTTTTAATATAATTATAATAGAATGAATAAAAATATAAAAAATAAACCATCCGTTTATGAAGAATATTTTGGTTATCATGAAAAATTTAAAAACAAATATGGTGATAAATCATTAGTTTTAATGCAAGTTGGAAGTTTTCATGAATGTTATTCAATTCCAGATACTGGACCAGACCTTTTTAAATTATCAGAATTGTTAAATATTGTTTGTACCAGAAAAGATAAATCTATTGATAAAGTTGATGTTAAAAATCCTTATTTGATGGGTTTCCCTTCTGTAGCCTTAAGCAAATTTCTAAAAATTCTAGTTGATAATAAATTTACTGTCATTGTGATAGACCAAGTTACTTTACCGCCAAATCCTCAAAGAGCTATTACTGGTATTTATTCACCATCTACATTTATAGATAATGTAACGATAGATACAAAATATTTAATGATACTTTATATAGAATTAAATCAAGCATTAAATACAACAAAAAATAACATTTCAATTGGTATGTGTGCAATTGATTCTTCAACTGGTTCAGTAAGTTATTATGAATCTCATGGTTCAGGTTTAATTGATGAAAATGAAGCATTAGAAGAAGCACAAAGATATTATCATTTTTTTAGACCAGCAGAATTAATTGTTTATGAAATTGATAATACCAGAAACTTAGAAAAAGATAACATTAAAAAGAAATTAATTCAAAAAATAGATATTTTACCAAATCAAACAATGTTTGAATATACATCCATAAATCCAGAATATACCAAAATTAACTATCAAACTAAAACTCTTAATAAATTATACAAAGATTATGTAGGTTTAGTTAATCCAATTGAATATTTTAACTTGGAAAAATTACCAAATGCTTTAATTGCATTAATTACTGGTTTTGACTATATAAAACAACACAACGAAAATTTACTCAATGAAATTCAACCTCCTAAATATTTTGATGATCATAAATATATGGTATTAGCCAATAATGCACAATATCAACTTAATATAGTTGATTATTATAACTATGATAGTATTAATGCTAAATTTCAATCATTAAACGATATAATTAATAATTGTGTAACACCAATGGGTAAAAGGTATTTAAAACAACGATTATGTGCTCCCTTCACAGACCCAAAAGTTATTGAAAATTATTACAATTTAACTGACAAACTATTGATTTCTAATAAAACTGATGAAGCAAGAACTTTTTTAAAATCAGTTTCAGATTTAGACAAGTTATTTAGAAAAATATCAATCAAATTTATTCAACCATATGAATTATTTAATATTTACAATTCTTTTGAAAATATTGTTGAAATGATAAATTTATTAACTAAAACCAACCTTAAACTAGATATTTATGGAATGTTTCCAAAAGCTAGTATTATTGAATTTAATGATTGTGTACAATATATCTTATCAACTTTTGATACAGACAAATTAAAAATAAATAATCTTGTTGAAGTCAAAGACAGTTTTTATAATGAAGGTATACATAAAGATATAGATGTCATACAAAGTAAAATTTTTGAAGGAAATAATTTCCTTGAACAACTAGCCAAAGCTTTAGAAAGTTATGATACTGAAAGTAGTTTAAATATTAAATATAATGAACGTGAGGGTTATTATTTACAAACTACTTTAAAAAGAGGAAAAAAATTAAAATCATTACTTGACAAACAAGAAACAATAAAAATTAATGCTAATAAAACAATAAAAGTTAAAGATTTATCTTTTGCCGAATTGACAGGAACCATGAAAATAACTTATCCTGAATTAAATACTCATAGTTCTGAAATGGATGAATTATATACTAAATTAAATGAATTAGTTAAAACTCATTTTTATGAAGATGTTTTAGCATGGTATCATAAATATACAAATTTATTTGCAAAGTTAATTAACCTTATAACACAAATTGATTTAATTGCAAATAACGCTTATACATCAAAAAAATATCATTATACTAAACCAAATTTAAATCAAGAAAGTTCTGAATCATATTTTAATATTAAACAATTAAGACATCCTATAATTGAAAGACTTATAGATTATGAATATGTACCTCATGATTTATATCTAAATGAAACAACAAGAGGATTAATGATTTATGGACCTAATAGTACTGGTAAAAGTTCAATTATGAAAGCTGTTGGTCTTTGTATAATTATGGCTCAATGCGGTTTATATGTTCCAGCTGAAGACTTTGAATATAGTATTTTTACTTCTTTATTCACAAGGATATCTGGCAACGATAACCTATTTAAAGGTCATAGTTCTTTTATTGTGGAACTTAATGAATTAAGAAATATTTTAAAAAAGGCAGATAGACGATGTATGGTCTTAGGCGATGAATGTTGTAGGGGTTCGGAAAATATATCTGCGTCTGCAATCGTTGCATCAACAATTATTAAATTATCAAATTTAGGTGCAAAATTTTTATTTTCTTCACATCTCCATGAATTACCTAAATTAAAAGCAATACAAGAATTAAATAATATCAGATTTGTTTATTTATCAGTTGAAGAGAAAAATGAAGAATTAATTTTTTCAAGAAAGTTATTAGAAGGAACTGGCGAAACAATATACGGTATTAAAATTGCAAAATATATTTTGGATGACCCTGAATTTATTAATTCAGCAATTGAATTTAAAAATGAACTACTGGGACAACAAGGAATTAACAATAAAATTGTAAATGATAAAAAGTCGTTATATAATAAAGATATATATATGGATAGTTGCTATATATGTGCTTCAGAAGATAAACTAGAAGCGCATCACATAAATTTCCAAAAAGACTTTAAGCAAACTATTAATGGTTTAATAAATGAAAATAAAAAACATTTATTAAAAGATGACCAAGCAAATTTAGTAGTTTTATGCGGTAAATGCCATGATAAATTGCATAATAATGAATTTGAAATTAAAGGACTAACCAAGACAACCAAAGGGGTTAAGGCTATTATTGAATAAATTTTTTTATAATAATTATTTCATAAAAGAATGAAATAAATATTAAGTTTAGAAAATAACTTAAAAATCAACAACAAATACAATATCTACACTTCTATAATATCTCATTGATTTAAATTCATAATATTTGAAATTTACGCCAGATAACTTTAATACTCTTTTAATTGGATTTAAAAAATATACTTTAAGATTAACATTTAAATCTACTTTTAACAAAGAATTATGAATATATAATCTTTTTCCAACATCTTTAAATGTCCAATTATACGTTCCTAAATTATGTTCATTATTTAGTGGTGCAATAATATTAAAAAATTTTTTCACGTCAGCTCTTGTCTTAATAGGTAATCCTTCGGTAGAATATAATATATTATTTAATAAATTAAGTCTTTTACGATAGGTATCGAATATTTTATTATTTAAATAATCAACCATAGCATCATCAGCAGTTTCAATATTTTCCCAAATTAAATTATTATATTTAGTAACTGACCTATCATAAAAATTATTCATTCTTAATTTTTGAGCATATTCAATAAATCGTTTTTTCTTTTGGAGTTCTTTTTCTCGTAATTTTTCTTCTTCAGTTAGTTCTGTAGTTTCTATAGTTTCTTCATTGTTAGAACCAGTAGTATTATTTTCAGTATTTTCCATTTTTAATAATATTTTTATATCTAATCTTTTTCTTAAATAAATATAATTATATTTATTAATATTACTAATAAATGAATGATACTATAGATTTTTTTCAAAAACCAATTGGTTATTCAAACTTTTTGGATAAATTTAAAGAAACAAATAACACAATTTATAATATTTTAAATAATCAAGAACCCCAATTTATATTTTTTTTGGGTGCATTATTAGTTGTTTTTATATTTTGTAGTTCAAAAATTAATTTTAATTATTCTGTCTTGATTGGATTAATATTTTATTCAATATTAGTTTATTATATTGATACAAATAAAAAAGTTAACTATATTGATAATTTTGAGAAAATTACTGATAAATACAATATGATAAATACAAATAATAATATACTCAAAAAATATCCAAATATAATAGATTTTTTATACTATATGACAGAATTAAAATCAGTTAGTCCTCCACTGTATTATGATATACAATTATATTTTGAACATTTTATAATGTTATATGAAGCTTGTTTACAAGATATAAAATTAATTGATGCTAATTATGTAACTTTGAAAACAGTTAAAGATAAAATTATGTATAGCATCAATTCATTTAATTTTAATTTATTGTCAAATGTAGAAACAACAAAATTATATGAAATGAGAAAAACTATTGAAAAAATGTTAAATAAATTTTTGAAAGAATTAAATATATTGCAACAAAAAAATATTTATTATAATGGTTATAATATTAAAACACAACCTATTATTAAAAATGATGTGTTACCATATAATTTTTTAGATACACATAATCAACATATAAGAAATACGAAACAATATGATATGTTAAATTTATATTTAATCTAAATGAAATGGATTAAAATATATTAAAAATTTTATATATTAATTTTAATATAATATAATAAAAAAATTTTTATGAACAATCTAGACCATTTTTTTAATCAACAATTAGATAAAGACAAAATTGTATTACCGCCTAATCAAAAACAATCAATAGAAAAAACTTTTGAATTTGTTAAAGGTTCTGATTTTTGTAAGGGTTATTATGACCAAAATATTTTAGAAACAAAATATGTGAGATATTACCAAATTGCTATGTTTAACGATTATCCTAAAAAAGTTTTAGAATCAGGAATTGCGATGGTTCCAAAAGATGGTAAACGATGTATTCGTTCTTTCTTATTAAAAGGACAAAGTGCAAAAGGTGCTTGTTTTTTTGATTGGCATGTTTTAGAAGTAAAAAACCATAAAATATCCGAAAAAAAATTAAATACTTTTATTGATTATTTAACTTCCAATAGTAACAAAAATTCCAATATTAGAACACAACACAAATTTTATCCAGTTTATAATTTTGATAATACTGATCCTCCTACTGGTAATGAAATTAATGAGTGTGTTAGTGAATTACTTTATAATAGTGGTAATTAAAAACGAGGGTGTAAGTTGTACAACCACTTATAAAACCATTTATTTATATTTACAATTGGTCGTTTATTTTTTACAAAATTATGTGCCTCTATAAAAGACATATTGTTATGTTTCATCAAATAATAAATAACAACCGATGCCGATCTACTTGCTCCAGCCATACAATGAACTAAAATTATTTTATTATTTTTAATTTTTTGATTTATATAGTCCGCCACTTTTTCAATATTTTCATTAAAACTTGATAATTCATTAGGACCATCAAGCAATTCTATTTTATAATCATATCTTGTATTACTTATTTCTTTAGCACAATTTACTATAATAATATTTCTTTCACTATTACTTTTTGCATTATCTATATCACCAAGCCATAAATTATTTAGTATTTCAGTCATAACTACATTTATATAATTTTTATTATAAATTAACTTCAAAAATCAATTTTTTACACCTTTTTAACATTTAAATTTTTTATAAAATCATAAATAATAACTTAAAGAAAATACTAGTGTTATCTATTAGTAATGAATAGTAAGAAATCCATAATTGTGATAATAATTCAGTTATAAACCTTTTAAAATTTCATTCCTATTTTACGATAGGATATGACCAAATTTTTATATCTTTGCATATGTCGTTAGTTTTAATAACTTATAAAATCGGCATTTTTAAATGTCAAAAGGTGTAAAAATAAGTTTTATTCAAAGAAAAACCATAACATAACATAGATTAACGATACCACAATTAATGTTAAACCCACATAAAAAAATTGGTCATCATCTACATTATTTAATGGATTTTCTCCTTCCATTACTTTGTCATACATTTCAAACCATGTATCTTTAACATTTACTAACATTTTATCTATTGGCAATTCATATGGTTTAACCTTTAAACTTTCAATTGTAGATAAATCAGTTAATTTTAATTTTTCATTTAATAATCTTTGTTTTTGTTGTTGTCTAATATATGCATCAAAATCTTTGTTAAAATCATATAAATCAAAAAATTTTCCACGATTATCATACATTGAAATACCTTGTGAATAAGGTGTTTCATACTGATCAGTTATGACTTTTACTGGTTTATTTATATTGTCGACAGGATTTTCTATACCTTCTTTTCTTTCTTCGTCATTAATATCTTTTAATTTTTTATTAATATCTTTTAATATATGTTCTTTGTTAATGGTATTTGGATTATATAAATAGTATTCATTTAAAATATTATTAACATATTCATTTCTATTATTTCCAATTTCATTATATGCATCCCATCCTTTAATTAAATTTCCATTATTCATTTGGTTTATATAATAATATAATAAAAATTTGAAAAAATAATTTAATATAAATATAATATCATAATATTATATAACAAAAAGATGATATATTTAAAATGTCCCAGTTGCGGTACTATCATTGGAAATCGTCAAATACCTTATGAAACAAAATTACAAGAAATTGAAAATAATCCAAATATTGACGAAAATGAAAAATTAGAACAAAAAAGTAAACTAGTTGAAAGTCTAGGATTAAAAAGATATTGTTGTAAAATGAGAGTAATTACCTTTAAAAGTATGCCATTGATAATAAAATAAATATTTTATAAAATAAATAATTCAAAATATTTTTTTATATAAAAGTTCCAATACCTAATGTTAATCCCTCTCTTAAAAAGAATGTCTGATTAGGTTCTATTATTTCAGGTCGATATAAGAATTTAATTTCTATAATTGCGGTATCACCAGGATATATACATTTTTGTTCTTCTTGTGTTTCTTTTTCTACTTTTTCTTCTTTTTCTATTTTCTTTTTTGATATTTCTTTACTCAAAATTGTTAATTTTGCACATTGTCTAATAGTTCCAGAATGAATTACTGGTGAAAAATTATCTCTTACATTTGTAGGATGGTTTAATAATTTAATTTTTGCTTTATAAGTATAAGATGCTTTTTTAATAATTTCCAAATTATTAGTTAAGATAGAACCTTTACGAAAAAAGTCTCTTGTAATTTTTTTATCTCCACGAATTGCTAAACATCCTCTTTGTCCACAATATAATTTATCTACTTTTTCATTAAAATAATTGTGAATGCTCCATACTTTTACTTGTAAATATTCATTGTTATATTTACTTGGTCCTAAATACATATTAAAGTTAGGTGTAATAAAGTTATTTTCACTAGTCGATTTTAATATTCCAGTAATTACCCAACCAATTCCTGGTGGGCAATAAATTGTTTCAATTTGAAAAATAAAATCTGATGTATTAGTTTTATTTTCAAAAATTGGAACTATTTCTTTATTTAGTTTTAAATCAATACGTCTTGGTAAACTAACTAAATAATTTTTTAAATAGTCCAATCCATAACCAGTTTTACAGGATAATTTAAATATGGGAATAGTTGAAACAGAAGGAACTATTCCTGTAGTTGATTTTTCATTTTCAATTACATCATTCATATCAATTACATTAAAATTGCCTTTTGAAAATATTTTTTTAACATCATTTGTTATTTTAGTCAAGCCATCTTTTTTACTTTCGGCTTCATCATGTAATTTATCAATTAAATCTGTTTTTGTAATTATTACAATCATTGGAATTTTTAAATGGTATAAAATCTTTATATGTTCTCTTGTCATTTCTAAAATACCTCGATTACCACCTACAATTAAAATTGCATAATCTGGAAAATATCCCATTACACCAAATAAAGTAGTTTTTAAATATTTTCTATGACCACATAAATCAACAAATATCATAGATTTATCAGTTTTATTAAAATTTTTTACTGAATGAGTTGAAATTGCAGATGTTTTACCTGATTTAATTTCATGTTTATATTTGCAAACTAATGCTCTTGTTAATCCATTTCCATCGTCTAATTTACCTGATACTAAACAACCCAAAAGAGTTGATTTACCTGCATCTACTGAACCTAATGAAGCAATTGTTATTTCTTTGTCCATCTAAAGATTTTTATTATATATTAATTTCTTTATTATATAATAAAATCAATTTTTTATTAAATAATTACCTATTTAAAATTTTGTTTATATATTACTTTTAATTATGCATGATATACATGATATTATTGATAAATACAATGAAACATTGTTAAATAATAATTTTGGTTCTTTTTCTGAATTAGAAAATATTATTAATAATGATAATGTATTTAAAAGTTTTGATGAAGACGAACAATTTGTTATACTTGATGATATTAAAAAAAAATTCAATAATAAAGATAAACTACCTGAAAAAGTTGAAATTATTCAAGAAAATAATGATAAAGAAGTTAAAAAAAGTCAATCTATGTTTAAATCAAAACAACCAGTATATGAATTTGTAGGTAAGCAAGAAAAACAAGAAAAGAAACCATATCGTTTTAATTCTAGTGTATTAACCACAAATAATATTGCCAAAAAAATATATATTGATTCTGAAGATGTATCAGAAGGTGCATTATTGTCATCTACAGATAAAGCAGTATTTATTAATGCAGTTCCAGAAGAATTATATTTAAAAAGAAAAATACAATTTGAATGGCTACGTAAAATTGAATCACCTGAACAAAGAACTACATCTTGGTATGAACAACGTAATAAAAGTATTACTGCTTCAGATTGTGGATGTGTTTTAGGCGAAAATAAATATGAACAAGTTTATAATTTTGTATTTAAAAAAGTCTTTGGTTCTACATTTGGAACAAATATGGATTGTTATCATGGTAAGAAATTTGAAAATGTTGTAACACTTATGTATGAATTTGTGAATGACGTTATTGTTGATGAATTTGGATTACTAGGTCATCCTGTTTATAATTTTTTAGCAGCAAGTCCTGATGGAATTTGTACACCTTATTGCAGAGATAAAGTTACACCTAATCCTTTAGTAGGTCGTATGATTGAAATTAAATGTCCATTTAGAAGAAAAATTAAATATTCCGGAACAATAAAAGGCGATATTTGTCCGGATTATTATTGGTGTCAAGTTCAATTACAATTAGAATGTTGTGATTTAGATGAATGTGATTTTGTTCAATGCAATATTGAAGAATATTCCAGTCGTAAAGATTTTTTAGATGATACAAATACAGAATGTGATTATAAATCAAAAAAATATGGTTTAGAAAGAGGTGTTGTTATTGAATTAATGCCCACAAAATTAAATGAAGACGATTATTTGGAACAAGTGTTGAAGCGAGAAACTAAGGATGGAATTGTCTATGATAAATATCATATAATTAAAAATGATGCAATTTATGATAAAGCCAGTTTCATTTATC
>Ga0194130_10001838_pt1 | contig 32617 bp, 29 predicted proteins | sample TA2KigsurfametaG_FD_160084 | JGI IMG/M metagenome (GOLD analysis project Ga0194130, IMG submission 160084) | Freshwater microbial communities from Lake Tanganyika, Tanzania - TA2015050 Kigoma 12 surface | ecosystem: Environmental > Aquatic > Freshwater > Lake | place: Tanzania: Lake Tanganyika...
GCGCGGGGGAGCCATCCCTGGCCTCCCCCGCTGACGAAACCTCCGCCGCGTGACACGGCTCTGGTTTCGGATGCCGCCTCCTGCGGCCGTGAGCGCGGGGGAGCCATCCCTGGCCTCCCCCGCTGACGAAACCTCCGCCGCGTGACACGGCTCTGGTTTCGGATGCCGCCTCCTGCGGCCGTGAGCGCGGGGGAGCCATCCCTGGCCTCCCCCGCTGACACGACGTGCGCCGCGGGTTGAAAACCCGCGCTACGGCACGAACGCAGCGCGGGGCTGTCCGTGCCCCGGGAGCCGGCGTTGGCGGCCAGCGGAGCCGACCAAGCCGCCTGCGGCGGCTCGGTGCCCGTGCCGGAGCGCAGCCGGGATCGAGTGAGCGGAGCCCAGGATGGGCGCAGCGAGCGTCCGGCGACGGGGCATGGGCAGCCCCAAGCCCACCAGCAGCCCCATGCCACGCAACCGGAGCGGGCGGGGAGCCGCGGGTTGAAAACCCGCGCTACGGCACGAACGCAGCGCGGGGCTGTCCGTGCCCCGGGGGCCGGCGTTGGCGGCCAGCGGAGCCGACCAAGCCGCCTGCGCCGGCTCGGTGCCCGTGCCGGAGCGCAGCCGGGATCGAGTGAGCGGAGCCCAGGATGGGCGCAGCGAGCGTCCGGCGACGGGGCATGGGCAGCCCCAAGCCCACCAGCAGCCCCATGCCACGCAACCAGAGCGGACAGGAAGCCGCGGGTTGAAAACCCGCGCTACGGCCTGAGGGCGGCGCGGCGGGGCGGGGTGGAGGATCGACGACTCTCCCTGTAAAAGTGCCTTGATGCCCGCCACCGAAACCACGAGCCACCGGCTCGTCCTGCCCGCCGACGCCAACCATCACGGCACCCTCTACGCCGGCAGCCTGCTCCGTTACGCGCTCGAGGCCGCCTACGCCACCGGCAGTCGCGCGGCAGGGTCGGCCGCGAACCTGATGCTGCGGCGGGTGCTGTCGCTCGAGTGCCGCCGCAGCGTGCCCGTGGGGACGCTCGTGGAGATCCGCTGCGGCGTCCTGCAGGTGCGGCGGGCGTATCTCGTGGTCGGCGTCGTCGGCATGCCGACGCCCGGCGGCACGCTTCCCTGGATGGACGGGCTGCTGGGCTTCGTGCAGGTCGACGAGGCCGGCCTGCCGGTGCCGCTGCCGCAGGCGGTGGAGCCGGTCGAACCGAGCCCTCTCTGGCAGCCGCTCGTGGAGCGGCTCGGCAAGCTCGCCGGGATCCGCGGCGCGACCGGCGACTGGATCGCGGCGGGCTGGTGAGCGGCGGGACCCGACTCCGCTGCGGCCCCCATCGCTCACGCGATCGGGGCTCCCGGAGGAAGTCGTCAACGGGCCGACGCCCGACGGAATCGCAACCGCGTCAGCGGTACGGCACGTGCGGGCGCGTCAGTAGTTGACCTCGATGCCGAAGTCGACGCCGTTGACGAACAGGTAGCCGACGTCGTTGCCCGCCCGGGGACCGATGCTGTTGTAGACCCGGAGTTGGTTGTTGCTGTTCGGGTCGTTACTCGGCCTGTCCACGGGCGGTGGTGTCCACGACGGGATGGACTCGTAGCCAGTGAGGTTCCCCTGGGCGTCGTAGATCGGCGACTGGATCGGAGGCCCTTTCTGCGTCGCCTGAAGAACGGGCTTCGGATCGGAGCGAAACGCCGTGTTGGTGCTCGCCCGCGTGATCCCGCCCAGCCACATGCCCGTGTACCCCACGTTCAGCGAGACGGCCTTGCTCACGCGATACCGGCCCCGCAGCCGCCATTCTCCCAGTGGTGCGAAGACGAACTCGTGCTCCGCGGCGTTCGTCGCGTTCGTCTGCCCCACGCCGTAAATCTGGACGAACAAGGGGGGCGAGGCCACCGTCGAACTCGCGGTCGGCGGCTGCGTGATCGTATTGGCGAACGTGTAGGTCGACCGGAAGTAGTCCGCCCCCAGGGCGGCAGGGAAGTTGGAGCCTCGGTAGAGCGTGTTCTGCCAGTTCATGCCCGCCACGAACCGCAGGTCCGTCTCGATCGACCAGCGGCCCCGCTCCAACACGTAGTTGAGTCCGATCTCGGGGCCCACGATGTTGTTGTACGAGGACGTGTCCCAGCCACCGTTCTGCAGCGGCGACCCCGTGCCGCCCAGTTGGCCGGTCTGCGTGGTGACCGTGGCCCCCCCTCCGGTCGCCGCCGTGTTGGTGGTCACGCCCGTGGCGTTGGAAGCGGTCGCCCCGACGGGAAACCCCTGCTCGAAGCTCGAGTAGTTGATGCTGTAGCGGTCGGCGACCTGCAGCCACTTCGGCCCGAACGAGAACCGCAGGCTCCGCATCTCTCCCGATCCAGCCGAGGAGAGGTTGCGGCGGACGATCCACGCGAACCCACCACTGCGGAGTTCGGTGGTGTTGACCTGCTGGAGGTTCTGCGTGATCAGGTGATCGGGAGGCGGGCTCTCGGAGGTGATCGTGGTCACGATGATGGGCACCGACACATTGCCAAAACCACCGCTGGCACCGGTCGACACCGTCTGGTTGAAGGTCGTCGTCGGCGAGTTGACGGCGAACGAGTTGGTCGTCAGAAACCCCTGTGATTGCAGCCCCGTCTCGTAGTACGTGAACATCATCCCGAAGTCGTCGTAGATCCAGCCCCCCTCGAAGCGATTGCCCCAGGTCATCGCGGTCCGCATCCAGTTGGTGTTGAGGTCGAGCCGCATGGGATCGGCGCCGAAGATGTACATCCCGGACGCCGGATTACCGGACCTGATCAGGTCGTTGTTCAACTTGGCCACCGCGTACGGGCTCAGCGGCTGCACCGGAATCAGCACATCGGCGAGGATCGGCTGCGATTGAGGAGGCGTGAACGCCCAGTAGGTGCGGTCGTAGGTGAAGAAGATGCCCTCCCGGGGATCCTGCCGGATGGCGTAATCCTGCAAGTCGGGCGGCGCGAACAGCTGGAAGTCATAGAAGTCCTGATCCGGCAGGAGGGGCATCCAGTTTTGTCCCGCGTGGACCGTCACGGTCGCGGCGCAGACCGCTGCCACGGACAGAATGGTCGCCGCCAGACGCCTGAATCGCTGTGTCGTAGCCATCGCGTGGGTGTCCCGGGGAGCAGGAGCCGTCGTCCGCCAATGCGGATTCTCGGTTGGTATCGGTCGTGCCGGACGATCGGGTTGACGAAACTTGGCAGACCTTGCCGGTCGACCGGGTTCTCCGGTGCCGCCGAACCGGGGCGTGGCGGAGGGGGCAGGATGGGGTATTCTGCGGTGGCGTCCGGGATTTCCCCGCGGCCGTGCACCTCCCAGGGAGAGTTCTCGTGCCTCGCCTCGCCGGCCTCACCGTCCTGCTTGCCCTGCTTGCCATACCGGCTTCCGCCGCCGACCGCGCCCGGGGTGATCGACCCGCCGGAGTCGTGGAGCGCGATGCTCCGGAGTCCGGTGAGGTCGAGTTCCTGCGGCTCGTCCGCGACGACGACGGCGAGCCCGTGTCCCTCGACACGGCGGTCGTGGAATACTCCGGCCCGGTCGCGGCCGGGGACCGGGACGCGCTCCAGGTCGACCTGGTCGCGGCCGTTCACGTCGGCGGCGAGTCCTATTACAAGACCCTCGACCGCCTGTTCGCCGACTACGACGTGGTTCTCTACGAGCTGGTCGCTCCCCCCAACGCCCGCGTGCCGAAGCCCGGCCGGAAGCCCGCCGGGGCCATCGGCTCGGCGCAGCAGGGCCTCAAGAACATGCTCGGCCTCGAGTTCCAGCTGGAGCGGATCGACTACGCGGCCGACAACTTCGTCCACGCCGACCTCTCGCCCAAGGAGTTCGACGCCGCCATGCAGCGCCGCGGCGAGAGCTGGTGGTCGATGTTCCTGAAGCTGATGCGGGAGGGCATGGCCCGCGCGGAACGCGAGCAGCCGGCCGGCGACGTCAGTGTCGGCGACCTGTTCGGCATGCTCTTCGGCTCGGGCCCCGACCGGCAGGCCCGGCTGCGGCGACTGATGGCGGAGCAGTTCACCGACATGGACGTGCTCACGGCCGCCTTCGGCGGGGAGGAGGGCTCGACCCTGATCACCGACCGCAACGCCGCCTGCATGCGGGTGCTCCAGGACGAGATCGCCAACGGCCACCGGCGGATCGCCATCTTCTACGGAGCCGCCCACATGCCCGACTTCGACGTCCGGCTGCGGGACGAACTCGGTCTTCAGCCCGCGGAGCCGGAATGGCTCGAGGCATGGGATTTGAGGATGCCCGAATCGCCGACGCGGAAGTGATCTCGCCTCCGCGCCATGGCGAATCGTGATCGGGCGACGGGCGCGGCGAAACGAGCCGACCAGGCATCCGCCACCAACTGCGTCTCCTGCCAGGCACCTTCGTAGCCGAGGATCTCGACGGCCTCGCCCACCGGGTCGAACTCGACCGGGCCTTCGTAGCCCAGGTCGACGAGCGTTTCGAGCATGCCCACGAGCGGCAGGCGGCCGTGTCCCGCGGGGAGCCGGTCCGCTGCGGGAGCGGGCGGCCCGGCCCGGTCCGCGACCTGGACGACCGCCGTGGCGGCGGCCAGCCGGGGCAGGAGCCTCGACAGGGACGGGTCGTCGCCGAAGTGCCAGAGATCGAGCGCGAGCCGCACCGTCGCCTCGTCGAACTGGTCGACGAGGTCGAGGGCCGACACCAGATCCGCGAGGAAGCTGAAGCCCGGACACGCGCCGGCATGCACGGGCTTCACGGCGAGGGTCACCCCGGCCCGCGCGGCGACGGGGACGAGGGTTTCGAGCGCCTGCACCAGCAACCGCTGGGCATGGCTTTTGGTGTGGCCGCCGCGGCAGCCGCTGTGGACGATCAGCGTCGGAGCGCCGACTTCTTCGGCGGTCGAAAGAGCCTCGAACGCGTCGTCGATGCTCTCCGCGAACGAGCGGCCGTCACCCCCCGTGAAGCCACCCACCCATTGCAGGGTCGACACCCTGACTCCGGCGGCACTCAACAGCCTCCGGGTCGCCGCCGCCCCCGTGTCCGACACCTTGGGCCGCCACAGGGCGATCGCCCCGAACCCAAGCCCGCCGAGGAGGGCGAGTTCGTCCGCCAGCTCCGAGCGGGAACTGGTCATCTGACTGACCGCGACATCGAGCATCCAACCGGCCTCCGGGAACCACGCATCGACCGTCGGCGATGCGACGACCCGCCTCGAGGGTGGGAAGTATGGGAGGCTCCTTCCGCGACTGTCCAGCACAATCGCCGCCACCAACGCCACGGCCGCGTGCGACGCGGTCGGCACGTCGACGGGCCCCTGCCAGCACCCCGGCGGCCGATTCCCCTTGACAATTCTCCGTCGATCATTCCGCATGGGTCGCGCCCACGGCCGGCCGGCGGTGGGCCATCCCCAGAGGCCGCCCGATGCCCCGGCACCGCGACATCCGGATCTCCGACGGCCACCGCGAGGTGGTGATCCCGGCGGACGCGATCGCCTGGCAGTTCGCCCGATCCGGCGGTCCCGGCGGCCAGCACGTCAATCGCACGAGCAGCAAGGCGGTGCTGCGGTTCGACGCCGCCGGCTCCCCCCACCTGCCCGACGACGCCCGGCGGAGGCTCCTGGCCCGGGAGACAGCCTGGCTGACGGAGGCCGGCGAACTGGTGATCGCCAGCCAGGTGCACCGCGAACAGTCGCAGAACGTCGCCGAGTGCCTCCAGCGATTCACCGACGCCGTCCGCCGCGCCCTGACGCCACCGAAACGCCGCAAGCGGACGCGCCCGCCGCGCTCCGCGGCCACCAACCGTCTCGACGCCAAGCGGCGGCGCAGTTCCGCCAAACGGCTGCGCCGCCGGCCCGAGGATTGAAAGGCCCCCCGACGCACCGGCGGGAATCGAGACGCGCCGCCGGGTTCACCGCGTTCGGCCCGGCGCGGGCACGGCGGGATATAATCGACGCCGAGGGCACGCAGGCCCTCTCCGCTGCCGCAAGGATTCACCCACCATGCCCTCCCCCCGCGACATCGACTCGCTGCTCCGCTCCTGGGACTTTCGCCCTGGCGAGGTCAATGCGCGGCTGGTCAAGACCCGTTCCGGCCGCGAAGTGCTCCAGATGCGGATCGACATGGGCGTCGTGCAGATGGAGACCGACCTGCGGCCCGACGGCCAGCGGCCCAACGGCGCCGAAACCTACTACGACTACCTGGTCGGCGAGGTGATCCGTGAAGGGGAGGGTTTTCGCCTCTCCCGCGAGCAGTGCACCGAGGCCGACCGGGAGTTCGTGCAGTTCTACCAGCGGCGGCTCTGCTGGCTCTCGCTCCGCGACTACCGCCGGGCCGCCCGCGACGCCGACCACAGCCTGGCCTTCATGGACTTCGTCCGGGAACACGCCCCCGACGAGGAGTGGATGCTGTCGCACGAGCAGTATCGTCCGTTCGTCCTCTTCCACCGCGTGCAGGCGGCGACCCTCGCGGCCCTGGAGGAGCACGGCCCGGAGGTGGCGATCGGCGAGATCAACGCCGGGCTGGCCAGGTTCCGCGAACTCTTCGCCCGCTACGACGCGGCCGAGCAGTACACGGAAGACGAACTGGTGAAGCGGCTCGAGGAGATGCGGGAGAGCGTCCGCCGCCGGTACGAGGTCGGCCGCACGCTCGACGAACAGCTCGCGGATGCCGTGCAGGCTGAGAACTACGAACTGGCCGCACGGATTCGCGACCGCATCCGGCGGGGCGACGCGGTCAGGGCCGATCGGACGCCGCCGGACGACGACGCGTCCTGACGATGCTTCCGTGCCGCAGGGGCGCGTAGTTTTTTCAACGAACCAATCCCTGCGGCTTGCCCAACCGTCCGTCTCCATGCGGGCAGGTGAAAAACTGGGCTGCCGGGGACGGTCGCGAAAACCCTGCGGGGCCTCGGCGGTGAACTTCCCCGTCCGGCACGGCGTATGCAGGGAACCACACCAGGGACGGCTCCCAGCCGCCCCACCCAGGAGGACTCCGTCATGCACGCCACGTCATCGATCCCCGCCACTCCCTCGGTCGGCAACCGGCACCTCCTCGCGACGACCGTCGACGGCGACACGCTGACCGTTCGGGCCACGGCCGTCTGGCCGATCGCCGAGGTGCTCGACTTCGAACGCAGCCTCGACGACTCGGCCGCGCTGCTCCAGACCGGCGACGTGGATGCCGAGTTGATCGCCGACGCACTCGACTCGCGGATGATCCTGCCGCCGCGGCTCCGCCGCCGGCAGCGGGCCGTGAGCTCGCGGGCGATGTTCTACGCGGGCGGCTGACGGGCGGGGTTCGTGCCGGCTGCTACACTCTCGGCCCCCGTCCGGAGTGTGCATGAACGGCGTCGAACCGCTCCTCGATCCGGCCCGCTGCCGCGAGCGGCAGGCCCGCGTGGCCGCCCGCATGGCGAAGCGGTCGCTCGACCTCGTCGTGCTGGCGACCCCCGAGCACGTCCAGTACCTCACCGGCCACCGCTGGGACCACCGGTTCGCTCCTCTGGCGGCCCTGCGGGCCACGGGCGAGGTGCTGCTCGTCTGCCCGGACAAGCCGGCCGAGCGGCCCGCCGCGGACGACGTCCGCACCTACGAGGCCAAGTGGCGGTCGACGCTGCGAAACGACCAGCGCGAGGCCGCGGCCGCGGTGCTCGGCGACTGGCTCGCGGGGCGGCCCGCCTGCCGCCGTGTCGGCGTCGAGTTCTCCGCCTGCCCCCCGCACGTGACCCGCCGGCTGGGCGACGCGGTGCTCGACGACATCGACGGCGACCTGCTCGCGCTGCGGCGGCGCAAGGACGCCGACGAGCTCGCCCTCCTCGAGCGGGCCGCGGCGGCCGCCGCGGCGATGCACGCCCGGGCCCGCGAGGTCGTCGCGCCGGGCGTCGACGAGCTGACGGTGTTCTCGGCCCTCCAGGCGGCGGCGGTCGCAGAGTGCGGCGAGATGCTCTCGGCCACGGGCAACGACTACGCCTGCGGGGTGCGCGGAGGCCCGCCGCGGCCCCGGCGGTGCCTGGCGGGCGAACTCTACATCCTCGATCTCGGTCCGGCGTACCGCGGCTACTTCGCCGACACCTGCCGGACGCTCGCGGTCGATCGGCGGCCCACCGACGGACAGCTCGCCGCCGCCGAACGGGTCTGCGGGGCGTTGGCGCTGGTGGAGCAGCGGGCGCGACCGGGGGTCCGCTGCCGCGAGATCTACGCGGAGGTTCAGGGCTGGCTCGCCGCGGCCCCCGTCGGCTCCTGGTCGAGCCACCTCGGTCACGGCATCGGCCTGTCGGTGCACGAGGCGCCGCACCTCAACCCCGCGTGGGACGACGTGCTCGCGGAGGGGGAGGTGATCGCCGTCGAGCCGGCGCTCTACGACCCGGTGCTGCGAAGCGGAATCCGCATCGAGAACGACTACGTGGTGACCGCCACGGGGCTCCGCAACCTCGCCCCGATCCCGCTCGGCCTCGGCGACTGACGCATCCGCCCGCGTCGATCGCGGGGGCGAGGGGGCCGGCCGAGGCCCGCGGGTTGCCGCGTCGCACGCCGCGGCCGGATCGCGTACATTCTGCCGATCGGCCGCACCGCAACCGCCCCTGGCCTCGATCGGGAACCACTCGATGTCCCTCGCCGAACTCTCTCCTGACGTCGCCCCCGGCCGCTGGCAGGCCCTCGCCGACCGCGTGCTCGCCGGCGGAGCCGTCGATCGGGACGAGGCCCGGACGATCCTCGAGTCGCCCGACGCCGAGCTGCTCGACGTGTTGGCCGCGGCCTACCGGATCCGCCACCGGCACTTCGGCGCCACGGTGCAGCTCTTCTTCCTGATGAACGCCAAGAGCGGGCTCTGTCCCGAGGACTGCGGCTACTGCTCGCAGTCGAAGGTCTCCGAGGCCGAGATCCCGCGCTACAACCTGCTCTCCGCGCCGAAGCTCATGGACGCGGCCCGGCTCGCGGCCGAGCGGCAGTCGAAGACGTTTTGCATCGTGATCTCGGCCCGCGGCCCGAGCCAGCGGGAGATCGACTTCGTGTGCGAGGTCACGCCGCGGATCAAGCGGGAGTCCGGCCTCAACGTCTGCGCCTGCCTCGGGCTGCTCTCGCCGGACCAGGCCCGGCAGCTGGCGGCGGCGGGCGTCGACAAGGTCAACCACAACCTCAACACGAGCGAGCGGTACTACGGCGAGGTCTGCACCACCCATACCTACGCCGACCGCGTCGCGACGCTGGCCGCCTGCCGGGCTGCAGGCCTGCAGCTCTGCAGCGGCGGGATCATGGGCATGGGCGAGCGGCACGACGACCTGATCGACCTGGCCTTCGAGCTCCGCAGCCTCGGCGTGGAGTCGATCCCGCTCAACTTCCTCAACGCGATCGACGGCACGCCGCTCGAGGGCGTCGCCCGGCTCACGCCCCGCGACTGCCTGCGGGGCCTGGCGATGATGCGCCTGGTGAATCCGGCGGCGGAGATCCGCATCGCCGGCGGCCGGGAAATCCACCTCCGCAGCCTGCAGCCCTTGGGCCTGTACGCGGCGAACTCGATCTTCGTGGGCGACTACCTGACCACGAAGGGGCAGTTGCCGGAGGCCGACTACCGGATGATCGAAGACCTCGGCTTCACGATCACCCGCGGCGCCGAAGCCGCGGAACCGATGCCTGCCGTCACGTAGCGGCGGCAGGCCGCCGCGGGTTGCACGCCCGCGCTCCGGGGTCGAAAAATCCGGCGAGTCGCCGCGGATCAGTCCTCGCCGGCCGAGCCGAGGCTCGTGAGCAACTCCGCCATTTCGGCCGCCGCATGCGATTCGCCGGCCGCGCGGGCCGCCTCGATCCCTTCGCGGAGAGCCCGCCGGGCGTCGGCGACGCGGCCGTGCTTCACGAGGTGCTGCCCGGCCATGTGGAAGGCGGGCACGTACGGCGGGTTCTCCCGAGCGAGCTGCTCGAGGATCTCGAGCCCCGCCTCCCACTCGCCGCACCCCTCGAGCTCGAGCGCGAGGCTGTAGCGGAGGAACACGTCCTGCGGCTCGTCCTTCAGCAGGGACTCGATCTTTTCGCGCCTCGAAGTGGTCATGGATCCTCCTGCTGTCCGACGTCGATCGTCACCAGGCGCACCGGATTGCCGGCCGCCACGACCAGCGTGGCGTCGGACGCCCCCACGATGGCCACCGGGTCGGTGAACGCCGCCACCCTTACCGGCTGCGCTTCCTGCCGGCCGTCCTGCATCACGGCGTCGAGCCGCCAGAGCCCGGCGGCCTGGCCGCTGGCGGGCCCCGCGAGCACCCACAGGCGGCCGTCGCGACGGCTGAACGCGGCGGCCCTGACCTGAGCCACCCCCGCATCGAGCTCGAGCAGCGTGCGGCCGGCGGAGTCCTGGAACGAGACCGCGGCCGGGCCGTTGCCGTTCGCTGCGAACACGACCAGGGCGTCGTCGGGGCTGACGGTGGCGGCTCCGGCCGGGGGGCCGGCCTGGCCCGGGGCGTCGTCGGGGAGAAAGCGAATGCTCAGCCCGGCCACGACGGCCCGCAGCACCCGCGGCAGCGGCGGCGGCAGCCCCGTGATCGCCAGCCAGCTGCGGGCGGTGCTGGCCACGACGGCGACCCGCCCTGGGTCGCCGGCGGCCGCGCCGAGCGGCAGCCGCTGCAGTGGTCCGGTGGCCGGGGCGGCGGGGCCGGGGCGGTAGGTGCGCACCTCCCAGGAGCCGCCGGACCGACAGACCGCGACCACGAGGCCGCCCGGCACCGCACCCACGGCCACCGGCCGCGGCTCATCGTCACCGGGGGCGGCCACGACGTCGCGACGCCGCTCCGGATGATCCACGTCGATCGCGACGATCGCGCCCCGTGTGCCGTCGATGGCGTAGACCGTCTGGCCGTTGGCGGAGATCGCCAGACCGGCAACGGGCAGGTCCGCCGCGAGCGTGCCGGTGACGGCAAGCGTCGCCGTCGCCGAGTCGGCCGCAGGCACTTTCCCTGGTCCCGCCAGGGCGATCACCGCGGCTGCCAGCGGCCACGCGGTGATCAGCAGAGACCGCCGCATCGCATCACCCCTTCAGGGCGGGCAGGCCGTGGGCCGCTTCCCAGGCGGAGATGGCGGCGGTGTGCCGCAGGGAGAGCCCGATGTCGTCGAGCCCCTCGAGCAGGCACTGCCGGCGGAACGGATCCACGGTGAACGACCGGGAAAAGCCGGCGTCGTCGGCCACGGTGCAGGCCTGCAGGTCGACCGTCAGCCGATACTGCCCTCCCGCCGCCGCGGCGGCGGTGGCCCGCCGGAAGAGCTCCTCGACGTCGGATTCGGCGAGCCGGATCGGCACCATGCCGTTCTGGAAGCAGTTGTTGAAGAAGATGTCCGCGAAGGTGGGGGCGACGACGGCCCGAAAGCCGGAGTCGGCAAGGGCCCACGGGGCGTGCTCGCGGCTCGAGCCGCAGCCGAAGTTTCGTCGGGCCAGGAGCACGCTCGCCCCGGCTGCCGCCGGCTTGTTGAGCTCGAAGTCGGGGTTCGGGCCGCCCTCGGGCAGGAACCGCCAGTCGAAGAACAGGAACTGCCCGAAGCCCGTCCGCTCGATCCGCTTGAGGAACTGCTTGGGGATGATCTGGTCAGTGTCGACGTTGGCGCGATCGAGCGCGGCGACGACGCCGGTGTGCGTGGTGAAGGCCTGCATGCGGGCGGCTCCTACTTGTAGTTCCAGTCGCGGACGTCGACGAAGTGCCCGGTCACCGCGGCCGCCGCCGCCATCGCCGGCGAGACGAGGTGCGTGCGTCCCCCCTTCCCCTGCCGCCCCTCGAAGTTGCGGTTGCTCGTCGAGGCGCAGCGTTCCTTGGGCGCGAGCGTGTCGGGATTCATGCCGAGGCACATGCTGCAGCCGGCCTCCCGCCAGTCGAAGCCCGCCTCGCGAAACACCCGGTCCAGCCCCTCGGCCTCGGCCTGCCGCTTCACCCGGCCGCTGCCGGGAACCACCATCGCCCGCACGGACGAGGCCACGCGGTAGCCGCGGACCACGCTCGCCGCCGCCCGGAGGTCCTCGATCCGGCTGTTCGTGCAGGAGCCGATGAACACCCGGTCGAGCGGGATGTCGACGATCCGCGTGCCTCCGGCGAGCCCCATGTATTCCAGCGCCCGCTCCGCGCTCGAGCGGTCGTTGGGATCGGCGAAGCCGCCGGGATCGGGCACCGTGGCCGTCACGCCCGTCACCTGGGCGGGATTCGTGCCCCAGGTCACCTGCGGCACGACGTCGGCGGCCTTGAAGATCTCGACCCGGTCGTAGACGGCGCCCGGGTCGCTGGGCAACTTTTCCCAGCGGGCCACCGCGGCGTCGAAGTCCTTGGGGGCGAAGTCGCGGCCGCGGAGGTAGTCGAAGGTGACCGCGTCCGGGGCGATCATGCCGGCCCGCGCGCCCGCCTCGATCGACATGTTGCAGACGGTCATCCGCTGCTCCATGCCGAGGCCGCGGATGCACGCGCCGGTGTATTCGATGACGTGGCCCACGCCCCCTTCGGTGGACAGCCGCCCGATCAGGTAGAGCACGACGTCCTTCGCGGTCACGCCCGCAGGCAGGCGGCCGTCGACGCGGACCTCGAGCGATTTGGGCTTCCCCTGGCGGAGCGTCTGGGTGGCGAGGACGTGCTCGACCTCGCTGGTGCCGATCCCGAACGCCAGCGCCCCCAGCGCCCCGTGGGTCGCGGTGTGGCTGTCGCCGCAGACGATCGTCATGCCCGGCTGCGTGATGCCGAGTTCCGGACCGATCACGTGCACGATGCCCTGGTCCGCGTCGCCCAGGTCGAACAGCCGCACGCCGAACTCGCGGCAGTTGGCCCGCAGCGTGTCGATCTGCTGCTTGGACACCGGGTCGGCGATCGGCAGCCGACGATCGGAGGTGGGCACGTTGTGGTCGGGTGTCGCGAAGGTCGCCTCGGGCCGCCGCACCCGCCGGCCGGCGAGCCGCAGCCCCTCGAAGGCCTGGGGACTGGTGACCTCGTGCACGAGGTGCCGGTCGATGTAGAGCAGCGGCAGTTCGCCCGCGGGGGAGCAGACGACGTGGTCGTCCCAGATCTTGTCGAGCAGCGTGCGGGGTGGGGATGGCATGGCGGGACACCGGCGGGCGGGAGAAACAGCGTGAAAGCCCATACTTTAGCAAACGCCCGCACGCCGGCACGGCCGCTCCGGTTTTCACTCGCGTGGCGGTTCCGCAAGGTGTGAGGGACGGCGGGGCGGCCTTCCAGCCGCCCGCGGGTCGACGCCGATCCTCCCAGCGGGGGCGGCGCGGCCCTCGCGACGTTCGACGGCTCGGCGGGTCCGGGCCGCGGGGAGGGTTTCGATGCCTCGGCTGGGAATGCTGCGTTCGCTGTGGCTCACGCGGCTCTCGAAGCCGGCCGCCGAGCGAATCCTCTACCGCCACGTGCTCGCCTCGCGGCCGGGCCGGATCCTGGAACTCGGGCTCGGCATGCTCGCCCGCACGGAGCGGCTCCTCGAGGCGGCAGCCGCCGGTGTGGCCGAGGTCGCCTACGTCGGCATCGACCGGTTCGAGAGCCGCACCCTCCAAGACCCTCCGGGCGTCTCGTTGAAGGAAGCGCATCGCCGCCTGCACGACCGGGCCAAGGTGCAGCTCGTGCCGGGCAACGTCGACTCCGCGCTGGCCCGCACGTGCAACCACCTCGGCGTGTTCGACCTCGTCGTCATCTCCGCGGACAACGACCAGCGGCATCTCCCCCGGTGCTGGTTCTTCCTCCAGCGGGTCACGCGGCCGCAGTCCACCGTGTTCGTGGAGTCGGGCACGGCGTGGACGACGGTGTCACGCGAGAAGATCGACGACCTCGCCTCGCGGTCGGTCCTGCAGCGGGCCGGCTGACGCCGGGCCGCCCCAACTCGTCGAGCCGCCTCCTCCGGAAGCCCCGATCGCGTGAGCGATGGGGGCCGCAGCCAAGGCCGGCGCGGGACTCAGCCGTACCGCTGACGCGGTTCCGCTTCCGAAGAACCCCAACTCGTCGACCGGCCTCCTCCGGAAGCCCCAATCGCGTGAGCGATGGGGGCCGCAGCCAAGGCCGGCGCGGGACTCAGCCGTACCGCTGACGCGGTTCCGCTTCCGAAGAACCCCAACTCGTCGAGCCGCCTCCTCCGGAAGCCCCGATCGCGTGAGCGATGGGGGCCGACCCGCGAATCAAGCCTGACCCGTATCACTTGGCCTTGATCTTGCCGAGTGCCTCGGCGGCGGCATCCCGCACCCGCTTCACGGGGTCGTCTTCCGACACCAACTCGAGGATCGGGATCGCGGAGGCCGCGGCCGGGCCGATGTCGCCGAGGGCGACCGCGGCCTCGAGGCGGGCCAGTTCCCGGTCGGCCCGCAGCGCGCGGCGGAGCCGGGGAATGGCCGTCTCGAACAGCGACGCATCGCCGGGCTTCACCTGGAGGGCCGCCCAGACCGCGACGGTCGCCATCATCTCGTCGTCGGATTCGGAGAGCTTCCGCAGGGCAGGCTCGGCGGCGGCGGCGGCCGGCCCGATCCGGCCGAGGGCGTAGGCGGCGGCGTACCGCAAGCCCGCCGCGGCGGCGTCGTCGGCGAGGATGGCCGACAGCCCGGGCACTCCGTCTGCCGCCCCTGCGCCGATCGCCGCGAGCGCGAAAGCCGCCTCACCGCGAACCTCGTCGCTCGTCTCTCCCAGCGCTGCGACCAGGTCGCCGGCCACCGGCTTGGCCGCAGGCCCGAGGGCCGACACGACCTCCATGATCTGCAGTCGCACGGCCGGATCGGCGACCTTCGCCCGCAGCGCGGCGACGGCATCGCCACCGATCCGGATCAGTGCGGCGCCGGCGGCGCGGCCCACGTCGCGATCGGGGTCGGCCAGCAGGGGCACGAGACTCCCCGCGAGCTCCTCGCGGTCCGCGGAGTTCATCCCCTCGGCGAGCGACGACAGACCAGTGACGGCCGCCTGCCGGGCCTCGGGGTCGGTGCTGGCAAGCCCCTGCCGGAGCCTGCCGAGGGCCTGCTCGACGAGCGCCGGGTCATCCGGATGGATCCGCGCCAGCGCCCAGGCGGCGACGGAGGCGAGGAACGGTTTGCCCCCCGCAGCGGCCTTGGCCAGCGACTCGTCGGCGCCGGCCGCCTTCAGCCGGCCGAGCGCGAAGGCGGCGGCGAGCTGCAGCGAGGCATCTCCCGAGTCGAGCACCGTGGCGATCGCCGGCCCCGCCGCGGCGGCGCCCTCGCCGATCGCCGCCAGGGTGAGCATCGCCTGGAGCCGCTGCTCGACGTCGCCCGACTCCACGGTCTCGGTGAGCACCGCGGTCGCCGGGGCCGCGTCCGGCCCGAGTTCGGCCAGCGCCACCTCCGCCCAATACCTCGATGCCGGGTCCTTCATCGCCTTGACCAGGAAGGGAACGGCATCGTCACCCATGTCGGCGAAGGTCTGCACGGCGCCGATCACGACGGCCGGGTCGGCGTCGGCGAGGTGCCGCGACACGATCGGCGCCAGCGTCTCGACGGACGGCGTCAGCGTCCGCAGCGCCCGCACGGCGGCCCGACGGGCCCGCGGGTCGGGATGCACGGCGGTGTTCGCGAGCGGCTCGATCGCCGCCGCATAGGCCGCGGCGTCGGCCTCGGGCACGGCCGGACGGTTGTCGTCCGTCCGGATCCGCGCGATTGCCGCCGCCGCCTGGGTGACGACGAGCGGATCGGCGTCGGTGAGGAAGGGCAGCAGGCGAGGCAGCGTCGCCCGGGCATCCTCGCCGATCAGGCCGATGGCCCGGACGGCGTGCCAGCGCACCCGGGGATCCTCGTCATGGCAGGCGGCCATCAGGCCGTCGAGCGCGGGGAGGGCGTTTTGGCCGATGCTTCCGATCTCGTCGATCACGGCGACCCGCTCGTCGCCGCCGCTCGCCGCGGCCAAACGCTTGACGAGTTCACCGATCGCGTCGGCCGCCGGTGCCGGAGCGACGGAGGCCGGGGCTGACGCGACGGCGGCCGCGGGCTTCGCCACCGGGGCTGCCGGCTGGACCTGAGCAGCCGGCTTCTGCGGTGCCGGCGGCGGGGGCTCGGCGCACCCGGCACCGAGCAGCGCGGCGATCGCGAGCACGGCCACGGCGGCCGGAATCGACGGACGTGCGAACCGGATCATGCTGGTCTCTGGCTCCCCGGTACGAGTCGGTGTGGCGGCGGCCCGCGGCTTCCAAACCGGAACCCGCCGCGCGATTCTCCGTCGCCGGAGAAAAGCCCTCGGAGTATACTTGCCGCCGGTTTTACGCCACCGCTGGTTTTTCCTGCGTCGCAGCGTGGCGGACCGGCAACGACTCACGGAGAGGAACAGCATGCGGTTCTCCGCTCGACATCTTCTCGCCCTGCTCGCCGCCGTCGGCGGCGTGGTGGCCACGTCGGCCCGGGCCCAGTTCGGCGGATTCGGCTTCAACCGCGGGGGCTACGCATCCACGGCCCAGCAGGGCGCCGACTATGGGATGTCGGAGATGATGCGGGCCCAGGGCTATCAGAACCTGCAGAACTCCGAGGCGGCGAAGAACTGGGAGGAGGCCCGGACGCTCGACATCCAGAACCGCCTGCGCTGGACCGAGACCTACTTCGAGATGCGGAAGGTCAACAAGGAGAAGCGGGCGGAGGAGGCCGGGCCGCCGGTCACTCAGGAGCAGGCGATCCGCATGGCGGCGATGAAGATGCCGCCGCGGCTCGGCTCGACCCAGCTCGACCCGGCGACCGGCCACATCGAATACCCGATGATCCTCACCGACGACGCCTTCAAGCCGTACCGGGAGCGGCTCGACAAACTGTTCGCCACCCGCGCCGCCTCCGGGGGCAGCATCCCCTACTCCGACTACCAGGCGATCCAGCAGACGGTCTCGCAGTTCATCGACGCCCTGACCAAGCGGGTGAGCGACTATCCCGCGGGCGACTTCGGCCGGGCGAAGAACTTCCTCGACAGCCTCGGCCACGAGGCCCGCCTCCCCGCGAGTTAGGTCGCGGCCCACCCCGGGCTGAAATCCGACGTCGTCCCGGGGCTGGAAGTCGGCGGAGGGCCGCCCCGGCGTCACGACTCCACGACCGCGCCGCGTCGCATGGCGATCCGCAGGATGGGGATCATCACCAGCCGCGCCAGGCACGACAGGCTGAACACCGTCGCGTACGCCTGCCATCCTTCATCGAGCCAGCGGAGCAGCATGCCGCCGCAGGCCGCACCCGCGACCGTGGCCACGGCGACGCCGAGGTTGTAGACGGTGACCACGCCGGTCCGCTCGCCCTCGTCGACGTCCTGGAAGAAGGCGAGCGTGACGCCCAGTTCGTGGGCGGCCCAGCAGGCGCCGGCGATGACCTGCACGCCGCAGAGATACGCCACGTGCGCCGAGGGCAGCCAGAGGGCGGCCAGCGGAACGATGGCGAAGCTCGCTCCCCAGAGGAGCTTGAGCGGCCCGATCCGGGAGGCGAGCCTGCCGATCGCGGGCAGGAGGAGGGCCTTCGCGAGAAAGCTCGTCCCGTAGACGAGCATGAAGGCGTGGTACGAGAACCCGAGTTCGCGAAGCATGTAGGGGATGAAGTAGGGAGCCGCGATCTGCGCGCCGAACACGAAGCAGCAGAGGTACGCCACCAGGGCACCGGACCGGCGGCCGGCCATCGCTCTCATGGCCGCGGTGATCCGCCGCGGGAGCGACGGCCGCTCCGCAGCCGGGACGGTGATGGTCGCGGGGCGACGCGGCTCACGGCAGGCCCAGAGGCAGGCCGTCGACGTCAGCCGCGCGACCGCGGCCGCCGCGAACATCGCGGCGAAGGTCGGCAGGACGGCGCCACGGGCCTCGCCCCACTGCAGCATCAGGCCGCTGACGCCGAAGCCGAGAAAGACGCCGAGCTGCCCCAGCCGATTCCGCTGCGCGAAGTACGGCGTGCGGATCGCATTCGGCACGAGTCCGGCCATCCACGCCGTCCAGGCCGGCGCACCGGCCATGCCAGCCGCCCAGTAGACCGACGCGGCCACGATGAGTTCCCAGAGTGCGGCGTGGCCCCGGATGGCCCACCATCCGAGTGGCAGGAAGCAGCAGGCCTGCGCGAGCGTGCAGACGATCACCCACTCGCGATTGCTCCCCAGCCGCGCCACGCCCAGCGGCGCGGCCAACTGGACGACCGCCCCCACCAGCACCGGCACCGTGGCGACCATCCCGGCGGCGACGGGCCCGAGCCCGAGCGCGAGGGCGAAGGCCGAGAAGTAGGTTTCGCCGCAGCCCACCATCACGCTGAAGGCCAGCGCGTCGATCGTCGTCACGAGCAGGTCGCGACGGAGGCTGCTGGCCGGTGGAAGGGAGGCTGGGATCACGAAGGGGGTCGCGGAGGGCGCCGGGAGGGACCTCTGGTCTATACTCCCGCGGCCGATCGTCCTAGGCGGTGGTTCGGGTTTCGCCGGCCCGGCCGCATCGGGACACGTCGCGGGAGAGGCTCACCATGAAGGCGCTGGTCACCGGGGGCACGGGAATGGTCGGCCCACGGCTACTGCGGATGCTCGATCGCCCCACGGTGGTCACCCGGAATCCCGATCGCGCCCGGCAGGCGGTGGGCCATCTCGCAGGGCGGATCGTCCGCTGGGATCCCGCCGAGGGTCCGCCCCCGGCCGAGGCCTTCGAGGGCGTCGACGCGGTGTTCCACCTCGCCGGCGAGTCCGTGGCCGAGCGGCGCTGGTCGGCCGCCCAGAAGGCGCGGATCCGGGACAGCCGGGTGCTCGGCACGCGGCATCTTGTGCAGGGCATCCGCCAGGCGTCGGCCCGGCCGCGGGTGCTCGTCTCCGCGTCGGCGGTCGGCTACTACGGCGACCGGGGCGACGAGGAACTCACGGAGTCGGCGGCTCCGGCCCACGACTTTCTGGCCGACGTGTGCATCGCCTGGGAGAAGGAGGCGCTCGCCGCCGAGGAACTTGGCGTCCGGGTGGTCACGGCGCGGACTGGAATCGTGCTCGGCTCGGGCGGCGGCGCGCTGGCCAAGATGCTGACGCCCTTCAAGCTCGGCGCGGGTGGGCCGCTGGGCAACGGCCGGCAGTGGATGCCGTGGGTGCACGTCGCCGACCTGGCGCGGCTCTACGTGCACGCCGCGGGCCACGACTCGATCCGCGGACCGATGAACGCGGTCGCCCCGCATCCGGTCCGCAACTCGGAGTTCACGAAGGCCCTCGGCCGCCAGCTGCGGCGACCGGCGTTCATGCCGGCTCCGTATCTCGGCCTGCGGCTGGTGTTCGGCGAGTTCGCGCAGGTGCTCTTCGCCTCCCAGCGGGTGATCCCGAAGGTGGCCCTCGACTCGGGATTCACGTTCCAGTACCCGGAACTCGCGGCGGCGCTGCGAGAGATCCTCGCGCCGGCCGCCGCCTGATCCAGGGCACGGCGGATTCAAACCCGAGCGCTCATGCGGTTGGGCTTTTCGATGCGGAGTCGATAGGAGTGCGCCGCGGGTTGAAAACCCGCGCTCCGAGAGGCGCAGCGCCCAGCGCTCATGCGGCTGGGGCGTGCGATGCGGAGTCGATAGGAGTGCGCCGCGGGTTGAAAACCCGCGCTCCGAGAGGCCCGGCGCCAGCGCTCATGCGGTTGGGCTTTTCGATGCGGAGTCGGCGGGAATGCTACGCGGGTTGAAAACCCGCGCTCCGAGAGGACCGGCGCCAGCGCTCATGCGGTTGGGCTTTTGGATGCGGAGTCGGCGGGAGTGCTACGCGGGTTGAAAACCCGCGCTCCGGAGGACTCAGCGAGAAGCGGCTGCACGGGTGAGGCGATCGCGAACGGCCCGCCAGTCTTCGTCGACGGGAGGCTCGTCCACGACGATGCGATCGAGCTGCCGCTGATCGAGGGCGTGAAGGGTGGCGTAGAGGCGGCTGGCAAACTCCGCGGATCCGGCCGGCATCGGCACGATCACGAGACTCCGGGAGGCGGCCAGCCGCCGCACCTCCGAGTCGTCGGTCCGTGACGTCAGCCAGCCGACACGCTTGCCCGACTCGAGCAGGGCGGCGACGTGGGCCGCCGCGTCGCCGCGGAGGTCGAGCGGCGTGCGGGGTGCGTAGTGGCGGGGCTGCTGGCCCGGCGAGCGAGCGGGACCGGCCGAGCCTGCGGCCTCGGGCCGGGCGACGGACTCGCCGACCGCCGCTTCGATGGCGGCCTGGGAGAGCGGGCCGGGGCGGAGGATCCGCGGGGGCGAGACGGTGCAGTCGATGACCGTCGACTCGATTCCGGCGCGACACGGGCCGCCGTCGAGGATCAGGTCGATCCGGTTGCCGAGGCTCTCGAGCACGTGGTGCGGCGTGGTCGGCGACACCGCCTCGGAGCGGTTGGCGCTCGGTGCGGCCAGCGGCACGCCCGCGGCGGCGATCAGCCGGCGTGCGAGGCGGTGGTCGGGGCAGCGGAGCGCCACGGTCGGGCCTCCCGCCGTGACGATGTCGGGGATCCGCGGGCCGCGGGGCACGACCACCGTCACGGGGCCGGGCCAGAACCGCGCGGCGATCGCCGCGGCTGCCGGCGGCCAGGCGGCGGCGAGTTCGCGTGCCATGGCGACGTCGGCGACGTGCACGATGATCGGGTTCGTCGCCGGCCGGCCCTTGGCGCGAAAGATGCCGGCCACCGCCTCGGCGTCGAGGGCGTCGGCCGCGAGCCCGTAGACCGTCTCCGTCGGAATCGCCACCAGCCCGCCGCGGCCCAGCACCTCCACGGCGCGGTCGATCGCCGCCTGGGCGTCGGGGGGAGGATCGACCGCGCCGGCGGGCCAGACGGCGCGGAGAATCGGGGGGAGCGGACGAACCATGCTCGTTACCTTGCAACGCCGCGGCGAGACGAGCAAGATGACGCCGCGCGGACCGCCGCCAGGAGCCCGCAGGAGCCCGACCGTGCCCCCCTCCATCTCCCCCGTCGTCGGCCTCGCGATGGGCAGCCGCTCCGATTGGCCGACGCTCGAGCGGGCCGCCGCGATCCTCCGCGAGTTCGGCATTCCCTACGAGGCGGAGATCGTGTCGGCGCACCGGACGCCCGCGAAGCTCGCCGCCTACGCCCGCGACGCCGCGGGGCGGGGACTCAAGGTGATCATCGCGGGAGCCGGTGGCGCCGCCCATCTGCCCGGCATGCTCGCCGCCCAGACGCACCTGCCGGTCCTCGGGGTGCCGGTGGAATCGTCGATGCTCCGGGGCGTCGACTCGCTGCTCTCCATCGTGCAGATGCCCGCCGGCGTGCCGGTGGGCACGCTGGCGATCGGTCCGGCGGGGGCGGCGAACGCGGCGCTGCTGGCCGTCTCGATCCTCGCGGTCGGTGATCCGGCCCTGCGCGAGAAGCTCATCGCGTACCGCAGCGCCCAGACGGAGCGCGTCCTCGGTGAGTCGCTCGACGGGGCCGCGGCGGCCCGGCCGGAGCGGTGACCGTGGCGGCTCGCGGGCACACCGGCCCGATCCTCCCCGGCGGCACGCTCGGCATCCTCGGCGGCGGCCAGCTCGGCTCGATGTTTGCAGCCGCCGCGAAGCGGATGGGCTACCGGGTGGAGGCGATCTCCGACGTGGCGGACTGCCCGGCGGCCATCCACTGCGACCGGCTGCACGTCGGCTCGTTCACGGATGCGGCCCTGCTGGCCCGCGTGGCGGCGGACTGCGACGCCGTGACGTTCGAGTTCGAGAATGTGCCCGTCGAGGCCGGCCGGGCGCTGGCGGCCGCCGTGCCGGTGCGGCCCGACCCCGAGGTGCTCCATACCACGCAGGACCGGGCCCGCGAGAAGGCCTTTCTGTCGGCGCACGGATTCGCCTGCGCCCCCTTCCGGATCGTGGACGCGCACGCGGGCCTGAAGCAGGCCGTGGCAGAGATCGGGCTGCCGGCCGTGCTCAAGACGGCGGCGTTCGGCTACGACGGCAAGGGCCAGGTGAAACTCCTCGCCGCCGGCGACGTCGACGCCGCCTGGGCGCGGTGCGGGGCCGGCCCTGACGGGTCGCGGCGGCTGGTGCTCGAGGGATTCGTCGACTTCGACTGCGAGATCTCGGTGGTGGCGGCCCGGGGCGTCGACGGCACGGTGGCGGCCTTTCCGCCGAAGCGAAACGACCACGCCCACCACATCCTCGACGTGTCGAGCGTGCCGGCGCGGCTGCCCGACGGCGTGCTGGCGGAGGCGACCACCGTGGCCACGAGGATCCTCGAGACCCTCGGCGTGGTGGGAGTGGCGTGCGTCGAGTTCTTCGTCTCGCGGGACGGCCGGGTGCTCGTCAACGAGATCGCGCCCCGCACCCACAACTCCGGCCACCTCACGATCGAGGCCTGCGAGACGAGCCAGTTCGAGCAGCAGGTCCGGGCCGTGTGCGGCCTGCCGCTCGGCTCGACGCGGCTGCGGTCGCCGGCGGCGATGGCCAACCTGCTCGGCGACTGCTGGACCGCGGGGGATCCCGACTGGGCGGCGGCCCTGGGCGTGCCGGGCGTGAGGCTGCACCTCTACGGGAAGCGCGAGGCCCGTCCGGGCCGCAAGATGGGGCATCTCACGGCGCTGGCGGCGACGGTCGAGGAGGCCGTCGAGAGGGTCACGACGGCCCGCCGTCTGGCCTGCCGCGGCTGACGCGACCGCCCGCCTTCACTGCGGCGCCAGCGGGCGGCCGCGCCAGGTCGTCTTGAGGCCGAGCAGCTTCCGCACGAAGGCGGCCCACTGGATCGCGAGGAACACCACCACGCCGAACGGCTGCAGGAGGCCGCTGCCGACACTCTGGCGGAACCGGCCGGCCTCGAGGAGCCGCGGCAGCCAGGCGAGGGCCACCGCCGCGAGAGTCACCGGGATCGCCCACCGCGGCCAGCCCCGCCAGCCGGTCGCGAGTCCGCCGGCCGCGAGCACGAAGGGGAGGACCTGGCCGCCCGCGAGCAGGAGCGTGAAGGGGACGATCGTCGCGGGGGCCGCGATGCCCTCGGTGGCGTTCTTCGAGAGCCCCCGCCAGACGTCGGCGTTCCGCTCGTACATCCGGCACGACGCGAGGCCGGTGGCATCGAAGATGTCGGTCACGAGGCCCGCGCGGCGATAGGCCCGCGGCAGCTTGACGCCGTCGTGCAGCGAGGCGCGGATCGCCTCGTGCCCCCCTGCCCTGGCGTAGTCCGCGCGCCGCGTCACGAACAGCTGGCCGCAGCCCGCGGCGAGGCCCGGGGAGCCGTCCATCCGGCTGCGGGCGATCGGCAGGAACCCCAGCAGGATGAAGTGGATCAGCGGCAGGAGCAGCCAGTCGAGGAAACACGCCGTCCGCTGCCGCGGGAATCCGCTCACGAGCGCCGCGCCCGACGCGTCGAGAAACGCCACCGCCCGGGCGATCGCGTCCGGCGCGGGCGCCACGTCGACGTCGAGAAACACCCACGTGTCGTGCCGCGCCGCCCCGGCGAGCTGCCAGCAGGCGTGCTGCTTGCCGCACCACCCGGCGGGCAGCGGGACCCCGCGCATCGGCCGGACCCGCGGATCCCGGGCGGCGATCCCGGCGACGATCTCGGAGGTGCCGTCGGTGCTCCCGTCGTCGAGCACGACCAGCTCGAGGTCGACGCCCGTGCTGGCGAGCACGTCGTGGCAGAGCCGCCCGATCGCCCGGGCCTCGTTCCGGGCGGGCACGAGCACCGAAACCCGCGGCGGCGCGGCCTCGGGATCGACCGGCGGCGCCGGGCGAAACACCCGCAGGTTCGCGAGCGTCAGAAGCGCGGGCAGGGCGGCCAGCACCAGCCCCGCGACGGCGAGGCCGCCGATCGCCAGCGGGCTCATCGCCGCGCCCCTTCGCCGCCATGCGAGGCGTCGAACCGTTCGCCCCGGAGCAGCGCCCGCGTCCGCCGCACCGCGTCGTAGATCGGATCGACGCCGACGCTGCCGGCGAGCAGCGTGGTGAACCGCGCCGGGTCGCGGGAGAGCACGGCCGCCGCGAGCCGGTCCTGCGCGGCCTCGAGGCCGCGGCCGAGCCGCGCCGTCCAGTCGTCGGCCGACTGCTCGGCTCCGCCGAGTCGGAGCGGGTCGCCGAAGGCGATGGCCGCCTCCGGGCAGCGCTCGTTCCAAAACGGATACTCGACGGCCACCGGGACGATCGACCCGCCGGCGGCGGCCGCCGCCGCATGCCCCACGCCGGGCCGCAGCCCGACCGGCCGCACCCGCGGGTCGGTGAACTCCCCCTGCGCGGTGATCCAGTAGATCACGTCGCTCCGTCGGCCCGCCGCCCGGACGGTGCGGAGAAACCGGGCGGCGCCTGCGCGAGAGGAAGGATCGATGCCGATGAACCCGATCCGCTCCATGAACCGGTACTTGCCCAGGGCGCCGGCGTCGATCGGCCCGTAGATCATCCGCTCGGGAAAGAGTTCCTGCCCCACGAGCAGGAACACCAGCGGATCCCACCAGCCGGGATGGTTCGAATAGAAGATCACGGGCTCGCCCGCGATCGACGGCACGTCACCGCCGCCGGCCTCGGGCCGCAGGAGCCGCACCGCGTGGAAGTTCCGCGCCAGATACTTCCGCACGTACCACATGAACCAGCCGAACAGCCGCCGCGAGAACGCCGGCAGTTCCTCCTCCCGCCTCCTCCCGCGCCGCTCGCGACCGTCGTCAGTCATGGGCAGCATGGTACGAAAGATGACGGCCCGACGATTCCGGGCGGGCTCTTCGCCGGTCGGCCTGCCCCGGCGCGAACCTGCCGCTGGGCTGACCGAGCCTGAGAGAATCGCGGGTTTCCAACCCGCGGCGCACCTCCGCCGACCCCGCACCGGAAGCTTCGATCGCGTGAGCGATGGGGACTGAGCCTCGCGTGGCGCGGGCTCGGGGCCGCCCGTGCCTGAGAGGAGCGCGGGTTTCCAACCCGTGCCTGAGCGTAGCGCGGGTTTTCAACCCGCGGCGCACCCCCGCAGACCCCGCATCGGAAGCCCCGATCTCCGAGCCATCCGCGCTGGCCGCATGCCCGCATCGCTCACGCGATTGCGGCTTCCTGACGCCCCGAGTCGCGTCCGGCACGGCGGGGTCACACCCCGAGCGGCACGCGCGTCGCCGCGGCGCTCCCGGCCGGCACCAGCTTGTCCTGGTCGACGCAATCGGCCGCGATCCAGCCCGACATCAACACCATGGGCATGCCCGGCCCCGGGTGGGCGGCGCCGCCACAGAGGTACAAGCCCTCGACGTCGGGCGAACGGTTCGCCGGCTTGAAGGCTCCGAGGTATTTCCCGTGGCTCGCCAGGCCGTAGATGGCGCCGTCGAGCACGTGGTAGCGGTCGTTGATGTCCTGGGGCGTGAGGGCCCGCTCCACGACGATGTGCTTCTCGAGATCCTTCATGCCCGCGGTCCGCTCGAGCTTGCGGATGATCGTGTTGCGGTACTCGGGCAGCATCTTCTTCCAGTCATGGTGCGGCCGGAGGTAGGGCGTGTGGACGAGCACGTAGAGCGACTCGCCGCCGGGGATCGCCACCTCGGGCTCGGTCACGGCCGGGGCGCAGACGTAGCAGGTGGGATCGGGGGCCGGCTCGCCGCGGCGGTAGATCATCTCGAACTCCTCGTGCGGATCGCGCGAGAAGACGAAGTTGTGGTGGATCAACTGCTCGTAGCGCCTGTCGAGCCCCAGGTAGAGCACCACGCCCGAGCAGGCCGGTTCGTACTTGCGGCGGCCGAGGAACTTCCGCCGAGCCGGGCCCTCCACGAGTTCGCGGTGGGTGCGGACGCTGTCGGAGTTGCTGACGACGGCGGCCGCGGCGATCGTCTCCCCGGCGGCGGTCTCCACGCCCCGCACCCGGCCGGCCTCCACGAGGATCCGCTTGATCGGCGTGCTGGTGCGGATCTCGACGCCGAGGTCGATGGCCAGGTTTGCCAAAGCCCGCGGCACCGCCCCGGTGCCGCCGCGGGGATACCAGACGCCGTCGTTGGATTGCATGTGGGCGATGCCGCAGAGCACGGCCGGCGACTGCTCGGGGCAGCTGCCGACGTACTGCGTGTAGTGGTCGAGCATCTGGGCCGCCCGGGCGTCGGGCACGTGCGACCGCACCGTGCCGGCCACGCTGTGCCCCGGCCGCATCCCCAGCAGCTCCTTGAGGAAGCCGACCGACAGGCTCTTGCGGACGTCGATCATGTCGCGCATCCCGCCGACGCTCCGCCAGAAGAAGAACTCATCGGAGAGCCGGTGGAGCCGCTGGGAGAGGGCCATGAAGCGGCCGTAGCCGTCGCCCGAACCGGAACCGGGGGCGAACTCGTCGAGCGTAGCCCGCATCGACGGCACGTCGGCGACCAGGTCGAGCGTGGTGCCGTCCTCGAAGAAGCTCCGCCACTGCGGGTCGAGGGGCACGAGGTCGACGTGCTTCTCGACGTCGAGGCCGGCTTCGGCGTAGATCCGCTTGAGCACCCGCGGAATGGTCAGGATCGTCGGCCCCATGTCGAACCGGAAGCCCCCTTCGGAGAGCACGGCCGCCTTGCCGCCCACCCAGGGGTTCTTGTCGCAGAGCGTGACGGCATAGCCGCGGGCCGCGAGCGTGCAGGCGGCGGCGAGTCCGCCGAGCCCGGCGCCGACCACCACCACCCGCCCGGCGTCGCGTGCCTGCCCGATCATGCGTTGCGTCCCGTCTTCATGTCGCGTGTGTGGTGCCCGGCGCCGCTTCAGACGGCGGCGGTCTCCCGCCGCTGCCGGCGGCCGTCCGACCTGCCCGGCGCCGGCCGCGCGGCCACGGTGTCGAGGCCGAGGTCGTCCAGCAGCAGGTTCGAGGTGATCCGTGCCGAGGAATAGATCACGGGCAGGCCGCTGCCGGGATGCGTGCCGCCGCCCACGAGGTACATGCCTTCCACGTCCTCGAACCGGTTGTGCGGCCGCATGTGCAGCATCTGGCCGAGGTCGTGGGAGAGGTTGAAGGTGGCGCCGCGATAGATCTCGTAACCGTCCTGCCAGTCGTCGGGCGTGAGCATCTTCTCGTACCGGATCCGCCCGCGGACGCCCGTGATGCCGATCCGTTCGAGCTGGTCCAGCGCCACCTCCCGGAAGCCCGCCGCCTCCCGCCGCCAGTCGACGTTGGGATGGCGGTGGGTCGTGGGGATCAGCAGGTAGAGCGTGCTGGAGCCCCGCAGCGCGAGCGTGGGGTCGGTGACGGACGCGTTCTGCACGTACATCGACGGATCGCGGGAGAGCACGTGGCGGTGCTCGATGTCGGCGAGGTTCTCGCGGTAGTTCTCCGACAGGTAGATGTTGTGGTGGGGCACTTCGTCGTAGCGGCCGTCGATCCCCAGGTAGAGCATGAACGTCGAGCAGGAGAACCGCCGCGAGGCGATCTTGCGGTCGTTCCAGTTGCGGCGGATCGCGTCGGGCACCAGCCGGGTCATGGTGCGGGCGAAGTCGGCATTCACGACGGTGGCATCGGCGGCGTACGTGCCCCGCGACGTGGTCACGCCGGTGATCCGCCGCCCCGCGAACTCGAGCGCCTTGACCGGCTCCTCGTAGTGGATCTCGACCCCCATCTCGCTCGCGATCCGGGCCATCGCCTCGGAGACGGCCCCGCAGCCGCCGATCGGGTGGAACACCCCGTGCTCGTATTCCAGGAACGACAGGATCGAGAACAGGCTCGGGCACTTGAAGGGGGACATGCCGAGGTATTTCGACTGGAACGTGAACGCCAGCCGGACCCGCTCGTCGCTGAAGAACGTGCCGAGTTCCGCGTCGAGGCTCCGCCACGGCTTGAGCATCGGCATCAGCTTGATCAGGTCGGGGCTCGCGAGGTCGAACCAGCTCTGGAACGGCTGCTCGAGGAACGGCGCGAACCGTTCGAACTTGGCCCGCGTGTTCTCCATGAACCGCGTGAACGACCCGCGATCCGCCGGCGAGAGCCGCGACACCTCGGCCTCCATCCGGGCGACGTCCGGCGTGCAGGAGAGTTCGCCGCCGACCCCGAAGATCAGCCGGTACTGAGGGTCGAGGCGGACCATCTCCACCTCCCGCGCGAGATCGCGGCCGCAGGACTGGAAGATCTCCGCCAGCACCCGCGGGTAGAGGAAGAAGGTCGGCCCGAGGTCGAAGCGAAAGCCTTCGGGCGTGGTGATCGAGCTGGTCCGCCCCCCGGGCACGGGCAGCCGCTCCAGCACGCGAACCCGCACGCCGGCCCGTGCCAGGAGCATGGCGGAGGCGAGTCCGCCTGGACCGGCACCGATGATATTGACCGTCCGCGACATCCCGGCCTTTCCGTCGCACCGGCCCGGGACGCACGTCCGTGCCGCGTCGAATCGACCGTACTATAGGGGGCGCGGGGGGTCGGTCAAGAAAACCCGGTCAGTACGGGATGTAGTAGGCCGAGCGGACCGGCCGCAGGCCCCCGAAGATACCGCGGCGGTAGAGCGGCACCGCGACGGCAGCGGGAGCGTAGTAGGCGGTGACCGGTGCGGCCACCACTTCCGCGACGGGCGCCGCGACCACCGGCGAGTAGACCGTCGTCGGGGCGTAGTACGAAGTCACGGCCACGGGAGCCGCGACTGCCGGAGCGTAGCCGGCGGTGTAGACGGGGGCGTAGGCCGAGGTCACGGCGACGGCCGAGGCGGGCGCGACGACAGGCGGCGAATACGCGGTGACGGCCGCGTAGTTGCCGGCCGGCGTGTAGTTGGCCACGTAGGCGGGGGCCGCCATGACCGGTGCCGCCACGATCGGGCGGTAGGCGCCGTAGTAGACGACCTGAGCATGGGCGGAGCCCGCCGCGCAGATGGCGACGAGCGAGAGTGCGAGAGGCGACAGACGGCGAGCCGAGAGTGACATCGTGACGTTTCCGAGGCGGTGAGTCCGGTGCGACGACGGCCACTCCGTCGGCCGTTCCTGAAGTTCCTACGACACCGATCGAGAATACGTTCGCTGGAGCCGCCCTTGCAAACCGCCGTCAAAGTCTGTCATTTTGCCGGTCACCATGGGGAATCGGCGGCCGCTGGGAGGCCTGGATTCGGCGCCGCCGCACGTCCGCGCCCTCTGCCCTCGGAGACGACACCTTGGTGCCCACGTCAGCGAACGAAGCGCAGCCGCTCCCGGCGGCGTCCTCGGCAGGCTTCGGGTCGCTCCTGCTGGTCCGCGGCCTGACGCTCGTCAACGACCACGCGCTGAAGTGGCTGGCCATCGGCCTCGGCAAGCGGCTCGTCGACCAGGGAGACGTGTCGCTGGTGCTGACGATCGGCCTGGTCGGCCTGTCGCTGCCCTACGTGCTGTTTTCATGGCTCGCCGGGTCGCTCGCCGACCGGCACGCCAAGTCGGCCGTGATCCGCTGGTGCAAGGCGGCCGAGGTGGTGATCGCGGTGGCAGCCGCGGCGGCCCTGGCCTTCGGGCTCGCGGACACGACGACCTGGCTCGGGCTCCCGCTCGGCCTCTGGCTGCTCCTGGGCACCGTGATCGCGATCGGGACCCAGGCGGCCCTCATGACGCCGGCCCTGGTCGGCGCGCTGCCCGAACTCGTCTCCCCTCCCCGGCTCGCTGCCGCCAACGGCGTGTTTGCGCTGGTCTCGCTGCTGGCGGTCCTGGCGGGAACCGTGGCCGGCAACTGGGCCGCCGATGCCACGCCGCTGGCGACCGGCGCGACGGCCGCGGCCCGCAGCCTGCCCGGCGGCCTGCTCCTCGGGGGAATCGCCCTGGCCGGATTCCTCGCGGCCCTCACCCTGCCCCGGATGCAGCCGGCCGCCCCGGATGCCCCGCCCGCGTGGAACGCGCTTGCCAATGCCTGGACCGATCTCGGTCTGCTCGTCCGCCGCCCGGAACTCGCCGCGGCGGCGGCGGGCATCGTCTTCTTTTGGGCGATCGGCGCGGTGGCCCAGGCCAACGTCGACCAGTTCGCCACCGAGGCCGGCGCCGCCTCGCAGGGGCAGGTGGTGCCGCTGCTGGTGGCGCTCGTGGCGGGCATCGGACTGGGGAGCCTCGTGACCGGCCGACTCGCCAGCCGGCCCAACGGCGCCGACCCGCGGGTGGAACTCGGCTTCGTGCCGCTCGGCGGCCTGATCATGGCCGGCGCATTCCTCGCCCTGGCCCTGACGGGCGGGCGGTTTCTCGACGGCGGTTCGGCGTGGGGACCGCTGGCCTGGCTGGTCGTGCTCGGCTTCGGGGCGGGGATGTTCGACGTGCCCCTCGAGACCTACCTGCAGGAGAAGAGCCCGAAGGACCGGCTCGGCGGCGTGCTCGCCGCCACGAACCTCCTGCTGTTCAGCGGCATGTTCCTGGCGTCGCTGGCCTACGGCGGCCTGCGGGCGCCCCTCGGGGCGGGCGGCGGGCCGCTCCTCTCGGCCCGGGCGATCTTCGCGATCTTCGCGGCGCTGTCGCTCGTGGCGGCCGGAGCCGCGATGTGGTGTGCGCCGCGGGCCACGCTGCGGCTGTTCGTGTCGGGCATCGTCAACGCCGGCTGGCGGTTTCGCGTCCGCGGCCTGGAGAACCTGCCGCAGTCGGGGCCGGTCGTCGTGGTCGGCAACCACCTCTCCTGGCTCGACGGCTTCCTCCCGCCGCTGGCGAGCCCGCGGCCGATCCGGATGGTGGTCTACGGACCCAACATCCGCGGCCGCTTCCTGCGGATGCTCGCCGACCAGTGGCGATTCATCCTCTTCGACCCGCGGCCGAAGTCGATCGGCACGGCGCTCAAGGCGATCCAGTCCGGGATCGCCGCCGGCGACGAGATCGGCATCTTCTGCGAAGGGGGCATCTCGCGGACGGGACAGCTGCTCGGCTTCAAACGCGGCCTGGAGTGGCTCCTGGAGAAGGTGGCGTCGCCGATCGTGCCCGTCTCCATCGACGGCATGTGGGGCAGCATGCTGTCGTTCTCCCAGGGCTGCTACTTCACGAAGTGGCCACGGCGCTGGCGGCGGACGGTGACGGTGACCTTCGGACCGCCGCTGCCGGCCGGCACGCATCCCGACCAGGCCCGGCTCGCGCTCCAGGAGACGGCTGCCGGCGCGGTGGCGAAGCGGCTCGATCCCCGGGCGGCCACGGCCGAGGCCTTCGACGGCTGCTGCATGATTCGCCGCGCCGACCGGCTCGTGGCATCGCTCGCGGCCGGCGATCCTCTGCACGACTCCCTGGGCTGCGATGGCGGCCGCCTGCTCGGCATCCGGGCCACGGTGCTCGACCCGGCCACGCCGACGCCGGCGATCCTCGATCGGGTGTCGCGCGAGCGGGCGACCGTCTGGCTGGCCCGCCTGGAGCAGGTCGAGGCCGCGGCCGACGAGCCGGCTCGGGGGGATGATCTGGCCGCGTTCCTCACGGCCGTCGTGATCCCGATCGGGCGGGCAGCCGACGTGCCGCGGGCCCGGCACGCGATCGACCGCTTTCGCGAACGGCACGGGATCGAGCCCGTGGTGGCCTACGCGCCTCCCGAGGTGGGCGGCCTGGTGGCGATGAACACACCCGCCAGGCGGATCACCTGGGATCACGAAACGATCAGCAAGCCGGACACGGTGGGCCGGGTGGTCAACGGCGTCGCGGTCTGGCCGCGGGCCGGCATGCGGCGGCCGCTGGGGCTGGAATCGCTGGCCTCCCGCGGCGTTCCCGACGACGCATCGGCCACGCTGGCGATCGCCGCCACGAGTCCGGCCCGCGGCCCCGCGGGCGCACCCGCGGCGATCCTGCTCGCCGACGCCTTCGCCGTCGACAAGGACGGGTTTCTCGTGGCCCCGCCCGACTGACGGCGGGGCCGACGGGCCGCTACGCGGCCGGGGCCTGGTGCTGGCGGCGCGATATCACGACCCTCCCGAGGTGGCTCATGGCCTGGTTTCAACGGTCTCTGCGGCTCGCCCCGCGATCGCGCGGATTTCACCTCATCACGGCCGAGATCGTGGCGGCCCTCCCGGGCCTCGGGCAGGTGCACGTGGGGCTCCTGCACGCGTTCATCCAGCACACCTCGGCGAGCCTGTGCATCAACGAGAACGCCGACCCGGACGTGCCGCGTGACCTTGAACTCGCCTTCCACGAGATCGCCCGCGAGGATTTTTCCTACCGGCACACGATCGAGGGGCCGGACGACATGCCGGCCCACGTGAAGGCCGCGCTGATCGGCAGTTCCATCACCGTGCCGATCACCGACGGCCGGCTGGGCCTGGGCACGTGGCAGGGCATCTACCTCTGCGAACACCGCGACCGAGCGGGCCCGCGGCGACTCGTGCTCACCGTCGAAGGGGACGCGGGCTGACATCGCGCCAGCGCGTGGCGCCATGCACTCCCGCCGGCACCCTGGCATGGAAGCCGGCGAGCAGCTCGCCAAACCGCTCCGGGCCGATCGCCAGCATCGTCGAGAGGCCGATCGCCGAGTCCATCGAGTAGCGGCCGCCCACCCAGTCCCAGAAGCCGAACATGGCAGCCGTGTCGATCCCGAAGGCCGCCACTTCCTGGGCGTTGGTGAAGACAGCCACGAAGTGCTTGGCGACCGCCGCCTCATCAGCCAGCGCCGCCAGGCTTCAGAGCCTTGCGACTGGCTGGTGGCGAACCGCTCCGTCCCGCGAATAGTGTACGGCCGTTGACTCCCGCCGTCCACCTGCCGGTCCGCCCATGGTCGCCGCGGTCACAGGGTTTCCCGGGCGAAGCCGACGCCGCCCCCACGGAGGCCCCGCGGCGTCCCGCCGTTACGAGCGGCGCCGGCCCGAGAAGACGCCGCTCCACAAAATCATCTCCGAGAACCTCGAGCGCTGGCTCGAGTGGCGGGAAGCTGCCGAGCGGCCCGTGCCGGGATACGTCGAGGAGGAGTTCCGCGGCTATCTCGAGTGCGGGCTGCTCTGCTTCGGCTTCGCCCGCGCGCTGTGCACCGGCTGCGGCCAGGGATTCGTCGTGGCC
>Ga0194130_10001841_pt1 | contig 32581 bp, 36 predicted proteins | sample TA2KigsurfametaG_FD_160084 | JGI IMG/M metagenome (GOLD analysis project Ga0194130, IMG submission 160084) | Freshwater microbial communities from Lake Tanganyika, Tanzania - TA2015050 Kigoma 12 surface | ecosystem: Environmental > Aquatic > Freshwater > Lake | place: Tanzania: Lake Tanganyika...
ATTCTTGGTTGCTTCTGCCATCTCACGATAACCAGAACCAACATAGAATTGACCACCAACAACTGCTACAGCACACGCACCCCAGAAGATGTAGTACCATTTAGATTTGATTTGATGTCTAATGTTTGTCATAGTAGGTTAATTGATTTGAGATAATTTCGATACCGCATGTATCTATTCCAATTTGGTTGATCTTTGACACCTAGTTGATGACAGATCTCACAATAGCATAACCATTCATACCATGGTGTTGTTGGATCTAAAACGTGATAATTCATTCTACATTACAATCGGGGTGCCAACCTGCTTGTTGTTTGCAGTATAGTTCCTTTGGACTATAATATACCCCAGCATCAATCCTGGGTGCATCATTCCAATGTCTTACCACGCCTGCAATGATGAAACAATTAGTAGCAAGGTAAGTGAGGAAAATAACAGTACGTATAATAGCAACGTTATCTGCGACATTATCCCTCCTGTGTGCTTTTTCCCCGAGTGCTTTGGCCCATAGTCTCCACATGATTTTCCAGTGCAAGTTGACGTTCGAATTCAAATTTAAGTGGTAGCAGGTGAGATGTGATAAATCCCTGCCACGGATTTTCTTTTGTTAGTTGTGAAATGTTCTCAACCTGCATAAGTGCTAGGATGAGAGATTCTTTTTTACTCATACCCATTCTGGTTTCCTCTCTGGCACACGAAGATAATTAGATGCAACCCAAGGTTTGGATGCGATATACATCTTGTAAGCAGTAAAAGTGTCAATGCTTGTGTCAAGTTTATACTCATCAGGCATAGCACGGGCAAAGTCGTCTGCCATACTATAGCACGTAATTGCCTTTTTGGTGTTCATGTGGAACATTTTCTTAGCAACAAACAGGGTTTTAGCACATGCATGGTCTTTGTTGTCGTATCGACGTTTGTATTCTGAGCATAGAGCAATACCATGCACAATCAACCATGCAGTGTTGTAGATATTCTGTCCTGCCCATATAGTGCAGGGATGCTTACGAAATGCACCTTTATCTGTGCTGTAATCGCACCCGTCCTGCCTTGGTAAGGTGCCCCAATCGTAATACCACTTCGAATATACGATAGAAAGCATTTGACAGCATTCTAGAGGCATCTTGACCACATGTTTGTCAGGTAGGACTATTGCTGACTGGTGTGGATTCATAGAGGTTGCGAATATATTCATGATATAGTTTAATATATTTTTGATAGAATAATTCCATCATAGCAGCATCATGCTGTTCGTCAAGTTCCAGCATACGATCTCTCGCATCCTGTAACAAATCACAAATATGCATAACTCTTAGATGTTCCATTTCAGTCTCTAATATGTAGAATTTTTTAGTCTCTCGAAAAATTCTCTGCTGACAATTTTTCCTTTGTATCCAGGATAAAACTTCTCTACTATTGCAGGAATACCCATAGCAGTAATTGCACTGTCGCAGATTACACACACCTCTTTGGTGTCATATTTAACTACGTGTTCTAACGGAAATTTAGATTTGTTCATTATAGTCTGGTTTATGATGTTTCAGGAACTCTCGAAATGTCATTTTCATTTCTCTTTGTGTCATACCACAATGAGCAGCAGCATCAGGAAGATTCATCTTAGCACGAAACATGCCCCAGTTTGCTTCATTTACATTTTCTGGTGTAGTTACAATTTTTGGTATGGTTTTAGTCTTCATGGTGACCTAGATTCATTTTATCCATTTTGTCTAGTAACCCATCAAATGACTTAAGTTGGTCAATACGACATAACAACTCTGAAATACTATTACAGACAACTGGACGTTCTTGACGTGCTGCAAATGCTAGTGCATTTCGCAGTGACGATGATGCTTCATCTAATGAATCTACTACTTGTTGTGCTAATGCCATCAGTCTGATGCCCTCCATTGTGTATATACAGATGTGTCTTCCTTTAGTTCTTTCTGTGCTTCATCTAGTAAGACACGGTTAGATTGAAATGCTTCTACAGTTGTTAGAATCTCATGTGCTTTTCTTTTTGCTAACTGCTCATCCCAATGTTTGTGCTCCCATGCATCATAGAGATGCTGGACCAGAGTATCAATTAACTTATCGTAATGTGTCATTTGATCGTTGTTGGTGCTGTAAGTATAGGATCTCTTTGGGATCTTGTCAACCCCCCATCAGAGCAAGGGGTGCATGGAAAATTGTGAATCAGGAATATCTGCTTGGAAAGAAATATCAAATCCAAGGGTCAATCGTGGTCTATCAAATTCCTCATTAACTCTTACTTTATGGGGTCTCCATCCTGGACCAAAATAGATTTGTCCTGGTTTGTTTTCAATTTCATATGATAGTGGTGCATCATCTACAGTTGCAGGATCATCATGATCTTTAAACATTGTAGTAGTATCATGCGGATCAATAGAAATATAACCATGATAAGGGAACGCATGGTTATGCCACCCCAATACAGCATCAGGAGTGTGGAAGTTCATCCAACATTGAAACCAAATAGGTCTAGCACCAAGATGACATCTTACAATATTCCTAAAGATGCCATATAGTTCATAAAAATATGGTGATGGTGAGGTCAAACTGAAGATATTATAAAATGAATATCCAGACAAATTTGATTCTTTATCTTTCAATTCAGAAGCAATAAAGTCATTTACATTAGCACGATCCCAAATACTTGGAAGATCTCCAACTGTTAATTCCTGCTTTCTTGTGAGAGAACTATCAACATTTACAAATACATCTTTGAAATTCTTATGTGCAAGATTCAGATCATAGATAAAACTATCTAGATTTGCTTCAATAAACGGAATCTTGTATAGTGCCCAGTCATCACCAAACTTTATAACTTTAGAAACTTGTTCACTCATTTTAGAAACCCTCATTGATTAAGTTTACATTGATAACATATCTATCAACTGTATTTGACCAAGAAGATGAATGGAAATAACACGTGGGAAATACTACCAATCGTCCTCTCTTCGGTGTAATCTTTTTCTTGATCGTAAAGTAATTATCCTTCAAGATCTTTTCAGATTCTTCTGGGGTAAAGTCTACCATCTTTTCGTTGAAAATAAAAGTGTCACCATCATCAGGTGCACCCATATTATTCACATAATAGATGGCATTCCACCCATTACGAATATAGTTATCAACGTGAGGTAAGTGCCAAGGAATCTTAGTATTTGTATCAAACTTAGGCATGAGATTAACCCGCATCCTATCCAATGTATTCCATGTGATTTCTGGTGCCTTATCCTTCATATGTAACAGAATTGGATATACAGCATCAAATATAGGAGATTTCTTAGTTTCCTCTTCGTACAAATAATGAAATAAGCAGAATACATTCCTTAAATCTTTTTGATAACCATCATGAATTGCCTTTGATTTATAATACCAAGGAATCTCTTTCTGCTGTGTAATAATTTCTTCTACCCAAATTTGATAGTCTTTGGGGATAATATCATCAATTACAAATATATCATTCAATGTATCCATTATTCAGTGTCTCCATTTCTTTATGTACATCAGGGTGAGCAGTCTCAAATGGTGCTCCTAACCTTGGTCTCCCATCATACTTATAATGTTTCCAGGGACCATTAGCATCAACATATTGTAGAAATCCCATAATTTGTTCTTTGCCAGAGTAAGGTTTTCTCCAATGAAAATATTCATGCCCCTGAAATACTACAATATCACCAACTTCTAATTCAACATCAACTGTAACATCATCGTATTGAAATGTCAAGGGCCAATCAATATCTTTAGTAATGCAGCAACTAACAGAGTATTGAGAAGATTCCCTATCTTTATGTCTTTTTAATTCAGATCCCTCAACATAAATCCTTGCATAAGTGTAAGATGGATGTAACTTTATTCCAACAATATCTTCAATTTTATTATGAAGATATACACTTAATGATTCAAAACAGATTGGTGAATACATTGCAAAAGCACCAGGAACTGTTGGATCTGATGGTGGTCCACCCATGGCAAGAACATTATCACGAATTAAACGATATTCAATTGCCAAATAGTCACAAATCTCTTTTGGAATAGCATTTCTTATTACTTCATGTTTCATCGTGCTTTTACAAAGAATGGTAAGGTTAATCTACTCGTTTCAGGACTGTTTCCAAAATATTTTCCAGCACCGTGCCATCTACGACAATCGAAGATCACACATCTATTATATCTATTCTCAATTACTTGAGAGATTCTAAACTGAGAATTGTGTTTAATGCGATGTATTTCTAACTCTTTTCTTTTGATATCATTCAATTCATTAACTTCAGTTTCAAATGCTTTTTGTATTCCATCCGTAAGTTCTAGTGTCATATTAGGATCTGGATCATCATAAATGATTGTACCACTATTATTTGGAGCATTTGGAGTAAGAAAAACAAGACCAGCAATAGTTAAATCTGTAGAGTCATTATGAATCCAACCATTACCCCAAGTTTCATCAATCAATTGAAATGAAGTATAAAGAGCATCAACGTAAGAATAATGAGAATATTTTAACATATTATCAATCATGAGTTGCTGCATGATTGGATCAATCAAAGTCAGTAGATCCGTTCTCAACCCTTGATAATTTCCATCATGCTTATAGAATCTCTGTTGAAGTGCCCATATTCTGATTTGATCTGGAGTTTCAAAGAAATCATCAATAATAATTGTTGGATGTTTTACCATCGAGCAGCACCAAAAAATACAATGGTCAAACGTTGATCATGCTTATTTTCAGGATGACCAAAGAAATCTCCTGCAGAATGCCATTGTCTAGCATCAAATATAATGCATCTATTAAATCTATTTTCTATAACTTGACTAGGAGTAAAATGAGAATTATGAGTTACTCTTGCGTCACGTTGACGTTTTGTAGGATCTTCCTCATTTACATCACCAACGAACACTTTTGGATCTGGTTTGTAGTTGACTGGTGGATCGTATATAGTAGTTCCACAATGAATATCAGTAGGTACAATAGGATTCAAGTAAATAAGACCAACAACATTAAACTCTAATGGGTCAGCATGAATCCATCCAGATTCCCAAGATTCGTCACATAGGTGAAAACTAGTATCAAATTGCTCAAAATAATTATATGAAGTGTGTTTAATTATTTTCCTGCATAGAAGTGAATGAAAATTTTCATCTATAGTATGGAGTAGATCTGTTCTATATCCAGGCCAATTACCACGATCACCTTTATAAAAATTCATTGTCAATCCCCACTCCCTAACTTGATTAGGAGTTTCAAAGAAACTATCAATAATGATTGTTGGTTGTGAAGTAATCATTTTTTAAATAAAAATGCAAAAGGACATTTAGATTCAGTTTCTTTCTTCCTCCCAAACAGAAGATTTCTTGAAATATTGGGAATCACATCTTTAAGTGCAATTCTCTTTTGTACTTCATTTAACATATCCATATCAGGAATCCCCTTTTCTAACATAAAATTACGAGTCAAGTCACCTTCTTTATAGAATGTAACTTTATAGATTGGATCACCTCTTTTGATCACTACTGGTTTGGTATTATCTACAATATCAATAGCAAATGATAGAGGTCTAGTCCATTCTGAAAGATTAAACCATCCACCAACAGTGATAAAATTATTTAATACAGTTCTAGGATCTGGTTTTAATTCAACCCAAATATCTTTTTCTTTTGTCCAACATAGAAGCATTGGAATTGGTAATTGAATTGTATTGAAATCTGTAAAATTTCTGTGCTGATGAATATACTTATTAAATTGATCTGGTCTCATGTTTGGTGAATTGATGACACCATTTACTGCATCAATTTCCAGTGTCATGTCACGAACAGATCTAATTACAAACTCCCGAACTGCTTTATGTTGCCAGGCAGGACATTCGTAATATGTTGCATTCTTATCAACTTCCTCAATATATCTCGTTGGTTCAAACCCAACACCATCCAGTGAAATAGGAGATCCCATCAATGTAGGAATATATCCATCACCTTCGAACTGATAGTAAAATATTTTAGTGTTTTTCATCTATAAAATTCAGGTTAATAACAAATCTTCTACTATAATTTATCGGACAAGAACTTGCATGATAAATTGAACCATCAAATACGACTGCTTTGCCTTTCTCTGGTTTGCATCTATGTATTATATCACATCCATCATAGAAAACGGTATCACCATCACTATCAGACAGATAATATATTGCCGTAGTATGTGGAAATAGAAAGTCTCTGTGTTTATTATTTGGTTGATCCCTACCTGAAAGAAGTAACCCAACCTTCATACGAATAAATTCACTCAATTTTTGATTTGCTTTTGATGCTATCTCCAAAGCAAGTGGATAAAAGAAACTGAGTTCGGGACTCTCATATTCACTGTTTCTATCATAGAGTAAATGTGCAAATCCTGGAACCTCAACTTCAGAATCTTGGCAAAAAGTCACATCAGGTAAATAACACCATTTCCAGTTCACACTAGAAACAAGTGCTTCCATCTTATCTTGATAATTGTCACCAACTACATTTGGTATCTCTAGTATATCCATCATCCAATATTATAAGTGAGAACTACTCGATCTTCATCAGAATTACTTTCCTGTGTCCTATGTTTCATCCACCCAGGAAAGATCAAAACATCATTTGTTTTAATTTCGATTGGTGTCCATAGAAACTCTTGAGGTTCATATGGTAATCCATACTTATGGTATTCCAATGGATCTCTAAACTCAATCAATCCTGAATTTTCAGGAAGATTTAAATACGAAGAGACAACTAATGGAGCATGATTATGGTTATGCTCCAAAGTCTGTCCTGTTCTTTTATGAATATTCATCCATGAGTTAATGATCTGTGGTGCTTTACCAAAATAATTTAGGTAGTGCCAGACATAGAATAATCTAGATTCTAACCAAGTGTTATAATCCTGAAGTAAATCCCATTTGTGTGGTTGATACTCATCTCCCCTAAAGTGTCTATTTCTTACAGTGGAGAATGCAGATCCACTTTCTAATGCAGATCCAGATGTATGATTATCTGGTGTATCTGCAATCATAGAATCTATGATGCTTTTAAATAAATTATCTCTATATTTAAAATCATATGTAAACTTCCAAATATAAGTTGGAATTATGTTTACTGGTTGTGCATCATCTGGACACTGAACATCAGGATGGATCGTCTTGTACATCTTCAGTTGGTTCCTCCCATGTACCACCAAGTTCTTCACAATGTCTCTGTGCAAGAATTAATCCTTCAATTGCACCTTCAATACGAAGAATTTGCTCTCTAATTTCATTTCGTTTTGTGAATTCAACTTTAGTAACACCATATGGATTCAATTTCATATTAGCAAAATCTGCTTCCAATTGATTGACATCTTCATTTGCTTTTTGCAACTGATTATTAAAATCAGCAATAAGTTCTTCTACTTTCATGAGTTTCTCCCAGAATAATTTGAAATAATTTTCATTGCTCTCCTAATACGATCCTGAACACTATCAAAACGTAAAATATGAGAACTATTAGCATACATAAATGATTTCTCTAGATCGAAATCATCTTCACTTGCATGATCAATAATCATGTCATACCAACCTTTTTCTATATATCGTCTAGGGATAGGGATATATTGAACCAGGGGTGTTCCTGCTTTTACGCATACTTCACCATCAAGGACATGCCAAAATAATTGAGCATTTCCTTGCAATGCATACCTTGGATCCAGAATACCAGTTGCGGCAGTAAATCTATCTTCATTATTCCAATGTACATGTGTCTGTAGGAGCACAATATCATCAGATGCACGAATTCTCCAAGGAGTTTCTACTTTAACTACTGTTTTCAAGGTATCTCTAGCACTGTCCATGATAGGAATAGTTTGTTCTGGAATATGATCTGAAATATAACTATTATTACCATTGAACAAATGAGGAACTTCCCATTTGAAGGTTATTCCATCACCATTTGTCTTAATTACAAAATCTGCAGGGGCAAGTAGAACCCACCCCATCCTAGAAAATTGTTTAATACCTGGACAATTAGAAGATGATTGTGAACCACTAAAGGGACACACATTCTTTTTAACTTCTTCAGTATTCCACTTTCGTTTAATGGAAGAAGTTGGTGTAACTGGGTAGAGATCCTTTACATATCTCTCAAGAGAATAGAATCTCACCCAGGGTTTCTTATTGAACATATTCATCAATTCCATTATAAATGTTTTCTTTTAGATATTGATAATGAGAAGGAAGAGACTTTACATATTCTAGAGTCTCATTATAGTACTGTATAAAATTTTGTTTGATTAAATCATAATCAGTATCATTTTTACTAATACCAACTCTAGACTTTCTCATATCAGATACATTTTGTGAGGAAATACACTCCACACCTAATCCAGAAAGGATGTATGGAATTCCACCTAAATCTGGATCTATAATTCCTTGATCTAAACATTCAGCAATTCTGGAATAAGTTCCATTATCACGAACAAGACCTTCAATCATATCCATATCATACTCATTTAACTCTGTGCACCATCTCCAATATGGAGTATCAGTTCTTCCAGAAAATGCATAATGCATAGAAACAAATTTAGCAAATCCTGTAAGTTCTTTATCTACACAGTAGTTATATCCTTCCTTTTCACTTCTAGTGACAAAACCATTTCTCCTATTAAGAACTTCTACTAGCCTAATGATATTCTCATGAGTTGTCAATAGTCCCGTTGACTCAAGTGGTTCAACAAATCCATAAGATAGACCGATACCAACAACATTATGAATCCATGCACGTCTTCTCTTACCGTGTTTAATATTAATTAAAAATGGTTCAAGACCTTCAATTCTGTCTTTACCATATCTAGATGCCAAATGATTAAGAAACTCTTTCTTAGCAGCATCAGGTAGAATAAAATTACTAGAAAATACATATCCAGTACCAATTCTATTCCATAGAGGAATGTTCCAAACCCACCCATTATCTAATGCAGTGCAGTCTGTAACATTTTGCATTTCAGTTTCTCTGTCAGGACCATATGGAAGTCTAACTGCCCATGCTTTATCATTAGCAAGAATATTACTGAAAGGTATAAACTGTGATCCACATGTACCTTCAAGTAATTTTGAACTGAATCCTGTGCAATCAATGAATAAATCTGCATTAATAACTAATCCCTTTTCAGTTACAATTTCATTGAATAAACCATGGTCTTTATGATGATATCCCTCATTTCTTTGTTGCCCGACTACATCATCAACAATATGAAGAACACCATTTGGGATAGCAATCTTTTCTTTTAAATATTTTCCGAACAATTCTGCATCTAGATGGTATGCCGTATCTTGTTCAAAGTCATACAACCTCAATCTTCTATCAGAATTATTAGTTTCCTTCCCATACTTTGCAAGTAATGTATTAGATGTAGCATAAAATTCTGCAAACTGATATTTAAATTCTGGATCCCTAAGTTTAATCTCATTATATACATTTAATTGTAGGAAGTCACCTTTATCGGTAAAGTCAAATCCCCTTTGAAATGGATATTCAAAACTTCCAGAATCTTTTTGAGCAAAGTTTGTAAACCTAATAGAATTCTTATAAGTTGCATTACATTCAGACATCCATTCTTCGTCTTTAAGATCTAACAAACGAAGAAACTTATTAAAGTGTCCTAGTGTAGATTCTCCAACCCCAACAGTTTTAATATTTGGAGATTCAACTAGAGCAATCTGCAAATGTGGGCATAATTTACTCAGTGCTGCTGCGGTCATCCATCCTGATGATCCACCACCAACAATACATACCGATTCAATTAGCATACATCCCTCCAGAATAATAATCGTAAATATCTTGCAACGAATTAGTCACTTGCTTTCTACTATTATGTATCTCTTCTATCTTACCCTTAAGTAAATTCCAATCAAATCTATCACCAATCTTTGTAGTATATGCTGGATTATAATTATGTCCTGCCATAATACACAGATTTGCTCCGTGATTTTCCCAATTAATCGTATTCAAATGTGCTGTTGTTCTAGCATCATGAATACTTGGAAATAGTGGACTATCACCATCAAAATGATATTCATTTGTAACATACTTCCAGTATTCACTATCACATCTGGTTGTAAGTGCATAATGTAATGCCACAAAATCGGAAAATGTTTTGAAGAATGAAATGCATTTCCAATTAAAACAATCAATATCAATAGTAGTAATAACTGGTCTTGTGCAAATTTCAACAAATTGCATTAACCATTCATGAACACTAAGCAATCCATTTGATTCTAATGGTTCAATGAACCCACCAGATAATCCAATTCCAATCACATTCTTTTCCCAAACCCTTTCACTGATACCAGTTCTGAATTTGATATTTCTAATTGTAGCATCTTCTGGAAGTCTATCACCTAAGAATAGTTTAAACTCATCTAGTGCATCTTCATGAGAAATGAACTTCTCTGAGTAATTATATCCAGTACCAATTCTACTCCACACAGGAACAGTCCATACCCATCCACTACTTAATGCAGTGCAATTTGTATATGGTTTTAACTCTTTTCTCTTATCCTGATAAGGTACTTGAACTGCATAGGCATGAGTATTAAGTAACTTATCCCCAAATGATTCAAAAGGAACCTTGAGTGTTTCAGAAAGAAGCAATGATTTAAATCCAGTACAATCAAAGAACAAATCTGCCTTAATGAATACCGATGTATCTAGATGAACTGCTTCAACAAATCCATTCTCTTTTTGCTGAACATCAACAACATGTCCCTTGATATGACGAACACCTTTGGGAATCGCATAGTTGTCTCTTAACCATTCAGCAAATTTAACAGCATTAAAGTGAAAACCACTATAAGTTTTTGTATGTTGACTTGGTAGATACTTAGAGTTCTCAGTTGCATCTAGATACTGCCAAAATGTTTTATCGAAAGGAATAGCATCATCACCCACAAGATGACGATAGACAAACCAATCGTGCATTGGTATTTGTAACTCTGGTTCACCAAATGGATAATGAAATGGTTTACCTTCGTTGAAGTTTTCAAACCGCACACTATACTTATAAGTTGCATCACAATATGGCATCCAGTCTTCATCCTTCAATTCGAGGAAAGATAACCACCTGCGAATAAATTGAGTAGTAGATTCACCAACACCAATCGTTGGCACTGTTGGTGATTCTATCAAATAAATTGTTTTATCTGGATATGCTTTAATAAGAGTAGAGGCAGTCATCCATCCAGAACTGCCTCCTCCAACAATACAAATTTTATCAAAATTCATAATAATATTCTCAAATTAGTCTTTATCTGCTTCAAAACCAAGTGGATAGTTAGGACCACTCCACCCTGCTGCCTTAACCCATGCGGGTTGATCCATAGATGAAAACTTCATTTGTTTTTTTACTGAAGGTTCACGTGATGCATCTGCTTCCATCTTAGCATCAATTTCCTCTTCTGGATTCTGAACATCTTGATATGCTTCTGGGGGTGGTTTGGGAATAGTCTTTTTAACATCTTTAATATGTGTTACCCATTTACCAGCATCTAGTTTACCAGCAATAATATCATCATACAACATACCTAGTTGTATTTCTGCCTCACCATATGCAATCTTTCTTCTTAAAACAGGATCAGCATATGGAAGATCTCTCTCAACCCAAATTGATTTATCTTGCTTTGGACTGTATTCAAGAGTCCAGAAAATTGTAACATCATCTGGAGCATCTACCCACTGCATTGTGCATCCTTCACCAGAATAAATTGGAAATTCTTCTCCAGGATTCACAATCTCCTTAACTAATCCATTATATTCTACTAGTGCTTTCTTCATTTTACTTGTACTCCATAACTGTTACACAACCTACACGACCATCAGATCCTCTAAAGGAGTGGAAATGTCCACCAGATCCACCAGAACCCCAAGCAGAGTGTCCCTGGTGGTTATGAGAGAAGTTACCACCGTTTGGCCAACCTCCTGCAGTAGATCCACCGAAGTGAGAAGAACCACCAGTACCACCACCGTGAGGTGCGTGTGACTGTCCACCCCCACCGTGGCAAGTAAAGAAACCACCAGATCCGTTGCCACCTACACCACCAGAGTGTGAGTTTTGGTTGTTAGCACCGTATCCACCACCTGCTGAACAATAAGAACCGAAAGATGAAGAACCACCATTACCACCAAATCCAAAGTACCAAGTTCCACCACCTCCACCACCAACTGATACCGAAACAGATGATACAGATCTAACATCAATAATCGTTTCTGAATAACCACCAGCACCACCAGATTCACCGTGTCCAGATGCTCCTCCACCACCTGCTTGACATCTTACATGAATGTATTTGATGTTGTTTGGTCTGTTCCATGTTCCAGATGAAGTGAAGAATTGCATCGAAACTGGTCCACCACCATCTATGTTGAGACCGACCCAAGATGCGTTTGTACCATCAGTGGTTAAATATTTGGCATTATTACCAGACTGTGCTGGTAGATACTGTGTGTTTGATCCAGAGATTGTCCCGTTGATAACAAGGTTTGCAACTGTGAGTGTACCTTGTGCCGAAATAGTACCAGCATTTAGGTAAAGTCCTCCAGTACCTGACAAGTCTCGGATGTTAGTTACTCTAAGTGTACTCATTGTTTATTCCAACGTAACGTTTTCCTTTATTTATTTATAAACTCTAAAATCTTTTCTGTGATGTAAACAATTTCCTTTTTGTCTTCAGAATCAATTCTATAATTAGAGAATATATCTTTATATCTTTGTCTTAATTTTACAGGGTCATCAACGACATCAATAAGAAACTTTGTTAGTTGAACAACTTCTTTGTCCTTACTTTTCAATTTTAAAGCAAGAAATTTAACATATCTGAGAGCCACTGCATGACCAGTGAGGATATTATCTAACATAGAGCTCAACCCTCGCAGATCTATTTATACCACCTCTATTTTGGCAACAATTAATTCTATCACCAGCAGAAAAACTACCAAAATTACCAGTCATTCCAATACCACCAGAAACATCATCACTGTCCATATTACCATTTGGAAACTGTCCACCACCATTCTCATTCCAACCATATCCCCACCGAGTCCTTGCCCATCCTGGATTATTTCTATAATTAAATCCATAAAATGCCACATCAGCTTGACCAGAAAATTGACCAATACCACAATGATTGTTGGCATTCTGTAAGAAATATCTATCGACAGTGCTCCAGAAAGTAATAGGAATGATTCTATTTCCACCATAAAAATTATCTTGATGCCAAATCCATGGATATCCGCTACGACTAATACATCCACCCTGACCAATATCTGGCCAAAGTGCTAGCATATCTTTAGCCGCAAACCTATTCATAACTTCAAACTTAGCATCACCATCATTCTGATTGGTATTACCAGTATTCAGAGTGTTACTAGTCGTCCAATAACTAGATCCCCACTCAAAGGTTGTACCTCTAGTTGCTTTCAACATCATCATCCATCCACCACCAGCTATTCCAGAGTCCATAATGCAAAAGACGTTTGTTGGACCTACATCAGGCAAGTTTATACTGTAGACACCATTAGTATTTGTTCCTGTACTTGCTTTAATTGCTGCTGCAGATGAGTTATTAACACCAAAACCACCACCAGCAGATCTAAATCTTCTTCTAGTACCAATTCCTCTACTCATAACTCTTACCCAAAAGATGAATTAGCACCAGTTACCAACCAACCTCCCATAACTCTAGTAAATGTGAATGTAGTTACATCATATTTACCGATTGCAGATACCGATGGTGTTCCACCTCCAGCCCACCTAATGGTTTGACCTGCCCCGTTGATCTGAAAACCAGTTGGTAATCCTTGAGATTGTCCTTGGTAAGTAATAATAGTAATACCCATGGTAAACATATTATCTGTAGGAACATTAACTATGTTAGCAGTCCAGTTACCCGTTGTTGGACTCTCCCCATAATACACGTTTGCGAGATGAAAATTATAAGCTACTGTTCCAGTCGGTGATGTTACCATCCCCAAATATTCACGGTTCTTACCAAACTCCAACATTGCATTTGGTAACTTTAATGTATTATAAACTGCAAGGTATTCTGCAGTCTCAAAGAAAGGACCAGTCCCAGAAAAGTCATCATTACCGATAATAGTATAATTTGCTCCATTTTCAATAGTTAATGTAAATCCACTACTGAGTGTGATAGGACCACCAGAGAAACCGTTAGTAAATTCTGCACCACCATTTGCAGCAGGACCTATAGTAATATTTTCATTAATTGCTGGTCCATTAGTTCTAACAATAGAGTTAGTACCTACAGAAGGTCCACCCCCACCAACAATAGCCCAAGCAGGAGTGTTTTTATTAGGACCTGTTTTTAATCTCCAAACAACAACATTATCAACATCAGTGTCGAATACCATTTGACCTGCGTTTGGTGATGCAGGTCTTGCACTTGTTGTTAATGATGGTAGCTTAAAGTTACCACTCAAAGTTAATGATGTCATCAACGCAACTGTTGCTGCATCAATCTGGTTTCCTATGATCTTTGTTGCCATAGCTTATTCCATTCTTCGTTACTATTTATGATTAGATTGGCAATTCACGGATTTGAATCATATCACCAACAGCAGGAGGAGTACCTACGAAAACAACAGAATTACTAGAAACATTATAATCCACTGTTGGCATCTGTAAAACACCATTCAGTGTAACAAGAACGGAGAATGCAGTGTGTCCACTACTAATAGCAAAACTTGCTGTAGATCCATTACCAGCATAAGTAACACCATTGTTGTTATTTGCTTGACCAGTAGCAAACTTATATCTACCAGCAAGACCATAAGTTCCAGTAACTGTTAAATTACCAGTAACATTGAGATTGCCCCCAACATTGAGTTTATATGATGTCGAAGGAGTTACATCAATTCCCCAATATACCTGGGTTCCAGATCTTGTAGACGTAAATCCTTTAGTATCAGTCAGTCCCCATTGATACCAACTTCCAGATGCATAAATCCATCCTAAAGATTTACCTGGAGTCCAGTCAATATTGTAAATAATATCACCCTCATTAAATGCGGGAGCTCCTACAATCACAGGATTTCCAGTACCATCATCCTTAGCAAGGAACATCTGCTTAAGAACTGTACCATCATCATTAGAGAAAGTAAGTTTATTTGCTTGAATATTATTTGTTGATGTTACTTTTGCTGAGAATGTCACAGGACCAACAAATAATGATTCTAGCTGGTTAGATGCTCCACCAAGAACGGTCAGTTTATCAGTAAGGATCAATTCAGAGAACGTTTGAATCGTGGTATTTTCTTCACCAATAACATTCAGTTGAGCAATATCTTCATTTGTAATCTGACCTGTAACTGGGTTAATGACCTGGTTTCCAATGAATAGGTCACCGTTAGAGTTCAATCCAGAATAGAATGCAACACCTGCTGCCTCCCTGAGAGATTGAGACAACTTAACCTGTTCTTGAGTTAGAACTTCAACTTGAGTTGAAGGGAATGCTGTTGAATAGTTACCAGGACCGAAACCAAGATATTCGAAGGTATGATTACCAGAACGTAAGATTGAGTGACGACGTAATTCAGTGAAGACTGGTGAGTTTGAACCGTCTGAATTAATTTTAACAGGAATCTTTCTAGTTTCAGCATCACCCAATCTAGCAGTAATTACTGTACCTGAAATAGATTGGTTTACTGGGTTATAACCTAAGTTATTTTCAATTTCAGCAACCCAATCTAATGCTGCTTCTTTGGTAATGCTTCTCTTAGCATCGAGTGCTGGGGTTGGAGTTGCTCCATCTGTAGAATAAACTTTGCCAATGATAATGTTATCAGCAATTGAAACAGATGGTGCTGGATCTGAATTAGGATTGTCTCTATCAAATGCAGGATATACTTCAGTTACGTTCTGTGAGAACTTATAGTCATTGAAGTTGGAAGTTGTAGGAGACACAGATGCTTCCAATAAAGTCAAGTAGTAAATACCATCTGCTGCACCTCTAACAAATGTCTGATAAGTTTCAACTTCATAGACATAATAAACTTTAGCATAAGATGGACTATTAACCTCCGATGAACGTGGTTGCAGTACGAAACCAGTGATAGGAGCACGTGGAATTGGGAATGCGTCCTTATCTAGAACATAACGGAAACGATAGATTCTATCCTTAAGAACACGGGCATCAGGAATCCTCTTGATAAAAGTTGTTGGTGTAAATGCAACAGTATTATATTTTACGTTACCAACTAACGTGGTATAGATTGTATTAGTTGCACCTTCAACTTGTAGATACCATTGGGAATTTGCATTATCCCATTTGATTGGATTTCCTGAAGTATTTGCTTGAGTGCCAGTTACTGAAGGACCATATGGTGTAATTCTAGCACTTTGAGTTGATGGTGCTGTTTGACCAGATACAACTAACTGAACAAATATCTTATCTGGAACTGTGCCAGTTTGTCTTGCACCGATAGTATATCCTTGCACTTTTGTTGGTGGAGCTCCACCTTGTGTAGTGTAACCATAAAGATATAGTCTTCCCGTATTACCAACTTGCTTAGTTTTTTGAATATCAATTGTTGTCCAGTTGATAGAAATCTCAGATACGTCTGAAAGAGATTTTGGTGGAATGATATGACTAATTTGTCCTGCCTTATCTTTAGTAAATGCAGCTGCCTTAAATCCCTTACAACGCAAGGACAAAGCACCAAAGTTAGAGTTAGAGTTAGTGATAGACATGTCACCACCACTATCTGCAAAGAAGTGATCACCAAATCCCACAGCAAACACCGAAACGACCTGAATGAATGAGTCGTTTGATGCTTTAACGTGGCAATGTCTCCATCCCTTTTTATACCTACTAGTACCATCAATGTGAGCACCAGATCCTGCATCATCATACGATCCTGTTGAAGGATTGTATCTTACAAATGCACGGTCATCTTTCTGTAGTGAGATGCCAGTGAACTGTGCAACAACCATTGATTTGAAACCAGTTGCTCTAGAACCATCGGCGTGCATACCATTGGTGCCCCATACAGATCTCAACGAGCAGTTAAAAATATAAGGAGATGCTGAGTCAACTGTATCAATTTCAACCTTAACCAAGATATTAGATCCAATAGCATTTCCAGATGGTTCTGCAGATACCTGATAAGTAAACTGGTTTCCAGATGCAGAAGTCAATAGGAAAGAACCATTATAAAGTAGTGCATCTAGTTCTGTAGGACCAGTAACACCCGAAATATTAACAGCAACACCAACTGAGAAACCATGATTAACTGGATTTCCTAGTTCATCGACAGTAAATGCAGTTACGGTTTGTCCATTACGAATGATTTGTGAGACTCTATATTCATCAGAGATAGGACCAACGATTCTATTTTCTTCAACTCTTGCCTGCAATTGGTCTTGTGCCACGATGCCAGAAGTATCGGGAATAGATGCATATCCTTTTGAAATCTTCTGATAGTAAAGGTCTAGATCTGGCTTACTAGCAAACTCAAAACAAGTTAGTTTGTGGTGAGAAAAGTTGGGGGCAATTTGTGATGTATCGTTTGGTTTGTAATATACACCATTGCTATCACCATCTAAGAATGTCATTTGCCAAAAATAGCAACCACCTGTTACACGGAAAATTGCTCCTGTTGGTGGTTCATTAAGTGAAGTAATACCAAGTGCAGAACTTGTTGTTGGGTAAGGAATATACTTAGGAATAACCTTAGTTCTTCTAAGGTCTGTACCAACAACGGAACAACCTCTAGGAACAATCACACCACCATCTTGAGAGTTAAATCTATAAAGAACATTTGATGGACTATTGATATCAAAGTTAGTATTAGCATCAAAAGGAACAATGTCGGCATAAGTAGATGTTCCTGGTCTGTTATCAACAACATATTCAGATGGGAACATGTAAATGGTAAATGCGTCGAATTCATCATTCGATAATCCAACACGATATGAAAATCGTGCTACTTCAAGGAAAGCACGTTGTAAAGATTTAAATGGTCGGAGAGAGGAATTTCCTCTATTGTCAAACGCATCTGATGCATCAAAATCATCTGGGTTAACGTAAATAATACGTCCAGTTCTCGACGTGATAATATTCTTAAGTCTTGTTAATGCCATTCTATTCTACCTAGAGGATTTAATGTAATGCTTATGATTAGTTAATCGTATCACCTTGATCATAATGTACTGTAGTCCAATCGGAAGTTACATCTTCAAATCCACTTACTACATAATTCAAAGTATTAGCTCCAGAATAAACCAGTAATGAGTGACCTGCTCCAAGGACAATTCCACTATGCTTATCAGTACTGTTTGCACTGATTGCTTTATCATAAACAAGATAATCTGCTCCAGCAATATCAGATACAGATGAAACTGTTGCAAGTGTTCTATTTGCCGCTGGTGTCAATGGAGTATCAACAAATACGTCAGCAGCAGCAAAATTTGCTGATTTGTCTCCAAGAGAAACTTTCAATGTTGTGCCACTAAAGGATTGTACATATCCAAAAGCACCAGGGGTAACTGTTGCGACAGTTTGAGTGATTGGAGTTGTTGTTCCAATTGTAAATGTATCAGTTACAGTTATTGCAGCAGTTACATCGTAAATATAAAACTTGGTAAACAATGGGTTACTATTGATTGCAAACGTTGAACCATATGAATTGTTAGCACTAGTACTAGAAAGTGAATATAGCACCGTAGGTGAAGATGCTGTTAAGTCAATTTGAGTATATGCTCCTGCAGTTCCTGCTGTTCCGTTGTATGTAACACCAGAAGTATAAACAGGATTTAAAGAAGATTGATCTGAGAATCTTAATTGGTTTGATGCATTTGATGCATCAGATTGAGTAAATCTGTATACTCTACTCAAATTCATAGCATATCCCTGAGAAACCCATTCAAAGTCACCATTGTTATCAAAGTCATGTAAAAATTCTATAGAAGGAGCGTACCCTGCTGGGGTTGTTGAAATTCTTGCAGTAGAAGTTCCATTCGTCACAGTTGGACTTAGATCTCCTGTGGTAAGAATAATTTGTCCACCCATGTTAGCATGGAGCTCACATTGATAATAGTAAGTTCCTGCTGCAAAACCTGTAGTAACCCATGTTACCGTTCCTGCCGTAGTCCCTGCACCAGTAACTCCAGTAGTAATTTCGTTTGCAACATTATATGCACCTGCCACACTAGTGAGACGAAATGGATGCCCAGCTGCGTTAACGTTAAATACTAATGTATCTCCAACTTTTGCTGTCAGTATTGGATCTGCTCCAGTTGCATCACCACTAAAGACATAATCACTGGTTAAGTTATTAGTCACTCCATATGTTAAGGTTGCAGGACCTGCTGCTGGAGTTTCAGATAACCAATGAACAGTGATAGTTCCATCATTAGCAAGTCTAGTAACAGTTGCACCATCAGCATGTGTTGATGCTGTAGTTCCTAAGGATGCTCTGAGTACGTTGACAGAACTGGTTCCAGTATCAACTGAAGAAATTGTCATGATTTCAGTGCCAACTCTCAGATAATCACCAACAAATAGATTAGTAACATTATTGAGAGTTAAAGTCGTATCTGAAGCAGTAAAAGTTGCACCTTCATTAATTGTTTTTGTAGTAGAAGTTACATCAATAATAATTGCTTGCGATCCTGATTTGATTACTGCTGCTGTACTACCTAATTGTGCTCTAGTAATAGTTGCAGTATAGGTTGCCGTGGTAATTGCTGTTGCCTGAACAATCTCATATGAAGTAGCTGGAGACGCATCAGGAATTGCCAGATACTTATTCGCAACAAATGCTGTTGGTAACGTGTTCACTCTTAATGACGTTGCAGAAGTGGACAGTGGTTCAGTGTTCAGAAAAAAGGTTCCTGGTGTTTGAGCAGTTCCTAAGTATTTAAATGTTAAACCGTTGGTAGTGTCTGTAATTGTATTACCTACAGAGAAAGACGTTAGAGCAGGAGTAATAGTACTATATGCAAAAGTGCCAACCGTGCCTACTTTAGTTGGCACTGTAATTGTTGATGTCTCTCTAACAACATCCAATAGTCTTGCCTGCCACTTACCAAGGTCATCCTCAATCAGATCTCCTGGTTGAAAATCAGTAATTGTTGAACCAGGAGTAGTACTAATTTGATATGATGTAATTGGATTACCAATGTTGAAAGTATGAGCAGAACTACTTAATGTTAAAAGTTGAGTATAATCACGTAGAGCAACTCGATATGTTGTCGAAGCACCTTGATTGCAAACTGTCAATACTGCAGAAGCTGTTCTGCCAATAGGACATGAATACAATAAAGTATTAGTTGTTGCACTTGGAAAAGATGATGCTAGTTTGCCTGCTGTCATTTGAAATTACCAACCTGATTGGAAAAAAGTTTGAAGTCTGAGTCTGCCCCCAAAAGAATCGGCACCTAGAGCACCGCCGAATGTAATACCTTGTAAAGATCCTGCATTATTAGTAGAAAGTAATGTAGCATCTGCATCTGGGAACCTAACCACTCTAACACCAGTTAAATTACTAGTGTCAATTACAACTTGTTTTGTTGCTGGAGTTGCAGCATCTGCAAATTTAGTACTAATTAAAGTCTTGTTGGATACTTGCTGTGATGCCTTTTCCCATACAAAATAGTTTACATCTAACACTTGAGTATTTAGGTTCTCACTTCTTACTCCTGCAAGAATTGTTTGAGTAGGAAGTAAATTATTCAGTTTAAATGATACTTTCTTGCTGATATTGGACGAGTCAGCAAATACGGGATCTAAGAAATTTTTGTTTGAAATATTTTGGTTATTATCTGTTCCAACAAAAGTAAAATTACTATCTGGGAAAATAGCAATTCTATTTGCAGTTAGATTAGAAGAATCTAGAGTAACATGAGGTGTTGGATTTAATGGATCTACTGATGGTGTATTACTAATTGCGGGGTTAACTAATAATTTATTACTAATATATTGAATTGATCTATCATCGACAAGTACAGTTTCAATAACACTAATTCCTAAGTCTGGCAACTTATAAGTTTTACTACCTACAGTGTCCCAACTATCAACTTCAAATCTAGCAATCTTTGATGCTGATACAGATCCAATGAGTTGTAAATTGCTGTCAACAATTACAATCGATTTGTTAGTTAAAGTCTGTCCTGTATCAGTACCTACTATAGTAGTTCCTGTTTGTGATCCAACTGAAGGAAGAATAAAAGTTTTAATACCACCACCAGTTGAAATATTAGAAACCTGGAATTGTGCTCTCTTATTTTGATCCGTATCATCCACTAAGAAAAAGTTAGCATCTGTAAATCTGCTAACTCCATCAACAGTAAAAAATCCAGCACCTTGTGGTTTATACTGAATATTTACGTTTGTTGATACAGTGTCCCCTGCTGAAATAGTAATAGTTTTAGATGTATCAGTATTTGTGATACTTCTATGATATAAAGATGATAATCCAAATGATAAACCAAGTTCATTATATTGAAGTTGATACAAACCCGAATCACGATCCAGATCAAAAGCTAACCCTGGGGCAGATTTAGTTCCACCAGAGACACCACGAAATAATTGACTGACTTTTGCTTTTCTATTAGGCAAAAGTGGATCCGACACAACTACAGGGAGGATTGCCTCTCCAGTCAATCCCTCATTTGAGATAGTAGCAAGTTGTGAAATTCTTTTAACTGCCACGTATTATTACCCTCTGTTCATACAGTTTTATTTATACAAGTTATCAATAGGTAGAAATGTTGAAAGCAATGCTGGTTCGCAATTTGTCTATTGTATTTTTATCAGTTTTGTGTTCCATCCAAGATGGAAATAAAAATAATGTATTTGGTTGCGGAGCAAAGTGTATTCCTGCTGGGTGACTGTCTAATCCTGGAAATATATTCATGTGAATATATGGATTTGGGTTTTTAAATATGATTCCACCTTGCGACACATTAGTATTATGATAATAAACTCCAGAAATATGAGAGTTAGCATGTATATGCCATTCTTGATAAGAACCTTTTGGAGTCATGTTCAACCAAGAATGAAGGAAGATATAATCTTTGTGTTTCCAAGATACAGAATCACAATAAGCTTGAATTTCACAATCAACAAAATCTAGAAATTCACCCAATTGATCTTCATATTTTTTAAATAACTGGAGTAAATTCATCCCCTGATGACTTCCATGAATAATTGCTGCTGGTGAATTTACTGAAATATGAGACCGCACCGACATATCATTTGTAAGTTTGTTCTCAGCAATTAAAGTCTCAATCTCATTAGAAATATAATCATTTCTATGAGTTACTTTCCAAATTAAATTACCAAATAATTGCACATTCATCGTTCTGCATTAACAAAGCCCCCGATCTGATTTGAACAGACGACCAACGGTTTACAAAACCGTTGCTCTACCACTGAGCTACAAGGGCAACAAATTATATAGGTAGGAGCAGGGAGACTTGAACTCCCACGGGCAATTGCCCAACAGATTTTAAGTCTGGTGTGTCTACCGATTCCACCATGCTCCCATATTTGGTAGGACTGCAGGGAGTTGAACCCCGTTCACACCGTTATAAGCAGTGGGCTTTAACCGATAAGCAACAGTCCCCTACATTCTACATATCTTTCTGCATTTCTGCAAGTGATTCATGAACGTAGTTACGTATTTGTGTATCAGGGACTAAATCCATTGCTGGAGGAGCACCTGTCATAGTGGGTGGTTCGATATCAGGAATCGTTGGATTCTTAATATTAGTCAAAAGAATTGAAGATTCTCCTTCTTGAATAATCTTAAACATATGTCCACGATTTACCATTTGTAGTATAAATCCTAGATTACCAGCAAGTTCTTCTGGTGTAATCGCAGTAATATTCATAGTTCGTATGTTCTCATTTCAGGTGGTAAGGTATCTTGGCAAAATTTTACCATATTTTCAAACTGTTGGCAACCTTTTTCATCCCAGGAGCATTGTTCGATTCGAACTTCTCCATCTGCTCCATAGAGTTCGATTTTTCTTTCTCTAAAGTTTAGGACTACGTGATCCAATTCTGACTCAGATTTTACTTCCATAGGATCCTCTTGGTACATTAAAAGTGTAGCACGTGGGGGGCACCCTTGTCAAGGGTCAATTCAGGAAAATTGGCAAACCGTAAAATTGAGCAGGTCCAACCAAACACCCTGCAGCAAAAACACCAATAGCATTGTGATAAACAGATGCTCCACCACCAGAATTATTAGCATCAACAATCAGACCAGATGCACCTTGAACAAATCTACCTGCTGCTGCTGTTGCACCTTGCATTAAGTCAATACTTGTTGCATTCTGAGCACCAGTTGCAAGTCTGATGAATCCTGTTGGTTGCTTAATACCCAAAGTAACATCAAACTTAACAGGAGGAACACCTGGGATACCAATCAACTTCTCTTGAATAATCGTCATGTCAGCACCCTGCATGTAAGTAATTCTACCAGTAATAGGTGCTAGAGGATTCAACAGTGCAATAATAGTTGTCTGAAGGGAATTCACAAATGTTGTATGTGTGCCAAACTCATCTAAGCATTCACCATCAACACTGTTGGTCATCGAAACACATTCATTCTTGATGCTTGATGCTTTAAGATTAATATTAGAGATAGCAGTAAATTTAATATTAGGTGCTTGCATTTTAATATCACCTTGTTGGTTAATATCTTTATCAGATGCTTCAGTAGCTACCAACTTAGGTTGTTTATTATCTCCTTTAGCAACATCCATACCTGCAGAAATATGTTTATTGACTGCTCCAGCCACCTCAAGATTAAAGTTACCCATAACTTTGAGAGTGAGATCCCCCTCAATAGTCATAACTTTATGACCTTTAACTAGTTCACAAGAATCTTTTCCGATAATTCTAGTATCGTTGTTTGGAACTGCTTTATGGACATTACCTTTAGCATCTTCAATTGTGCTAACAGCACCAGGACCTTGGACTACTTTCTTTTCTTTACCTTTTGTAGAATCATGTAGTTCCCAAGCACCATTAAGGTTAGATGTAACCTTAACTAAATTAAGATCCATTCCTTCCCACATATTATTAGCAAAGTTGCTTAGTGTTTTTCCTACATCTAATTTTTTGTTTCTAGTTCTGTCTGCATATTTTAACGGCAACTGATAATCGTTTTTAAGTGCATCTGCAATGTTGTCGCATTCCGTAGTTCCTAACAAAGGCAACCACATTTTTGGAGTTGCGTTTTTGGGTGTTCTACCACAATCTTTTTTAATGAATAGACCCAACAGCATTTTAATAATAGCAATAATTGATTTCCAATCAAGTTTCGTAAAATCAACTTTAAAGATATCTTTAAAGTTTCCCATTGCTTTTGCAACACCTTTAATAGTATTCATTGTACTAATAATGGTATTGCCAATCGAAATTGCTTGATTTAATGCTTGCTGAACTCTACCAATGATGTTGTTAATAGTGCTTTCAACTTTCTGTGCAAATGCAAATGCAGGTGCTAATACTTTATCTAATACCTTATTAGCCATGCTGGAGAGGAATCCACCAACATCTGACAATGCACCTCGTATATACCCAAGAATATATGCTGCTTCAAAGTTACAGAACAATTCAAGAATAAATTGAATCAACTCTAAAATTGCTAGAGTCACACCCAGTGGGATAAAGTTAGAAATAATTCCAACAATAATATCAATAATTTTTTGAATTGCTTTTGCTAAGAATTCTTTCAACCAGGACATAATCCCAGTAATTGCTCTACTGATAAATCCTTTAATATTATCAAGTAAGTGATTTATCTTAACCAACTTACCAGTAACTACAGATATAAATTCTCCTTTTTCATTTTTAATAACAGAAGCATATGCTTGACCAATATAGGTAAGCATTCTTCGCAAATCACCTTCAAGTTGACTACCTGCAGGTCCATTAATACCATTAGCAGTCTGCACCTCCTGCATATCAAGTTTTGCTGGGTTCGTAGCAGAGTTACCTGGAAGTGCAGGAGTTAATGCTGATGGAGTTCCTCTAGCCTCCTGAACTCCAGCACCTGCACCTGGAGCTGGTGTTGATTGGTTTGCAATTGTTTGATCATTACCAGTAACTGTTGATGTTTTTCCTGGTTGAGCAACTGACTGTGCCTGTGTTGCTGCCTGGTGCTCTTGTTGGTATTTTGTATCGGCAAAAGTAGTATTTGGATTTAACTTATAACCCTTTAAGTTACCCATAATAATGGGTACTTGTGCTTCGTCACCATCAGCAAAGAAACCGAGTACAACAGCTCCAACCTGCAGTCTTACTGCTGAACCAACGTCTTTAATTCCTTCCTGATCATTTGGAAGAAGAACATATGCCCAAGGCAATTCATCAGTTTTTACATCATCCAGATATGACTTTTCTGCTGCAGCACCTTTCGATCCATCGTTAGGGTCTGCATTCTTTCTGGCACGATTTCCTGTGTACCATCCAAGAACTCTGACTTTACATCGGTGCTTATCTGCTTCAACCTTTTCAACTTCGCCAACCCACCATGTAAATCCATCACGACCCGCAAAGTCAAGTTTTCCTGGAGTATTAATAATTGCCATTATAATATTGTTGTTTGTCTGTGAAATTATTTATGCAGAAAAGGGAGGGTCTGCAGCACCTCCCTTTAACTTTTAAACTTCTACCGTGATCAGTTTGGAAGCATAATCATGTGCATAATGTGTGCGAGCACCATGAATGCCCCAACCAATCCAATCATACGCATAGTCCATGTAACGATTGATAGACTTGCCAGGAGTTTTCATCTTCTCCTCAATGTCTAACCATTGGACTTCATTTGTTAGATAACGAAGTTGCGTGTCAAGTGTTGATGGTGAACCACCATACTTCTTAGCAAAATCACCCAATCCATAATATCTATTGGCAGATGTCCATTGGATCAGTCCGTAGCCGCCGTAGCAACCACCGTAACTGGTCCTACTACCACCTTCACAAATATTAGGAACAAAAGTAGACTCTTGTTTAATATTGCCCATGATGGTAGCAAGGGCGTTTCTGTCTTTAATACCACGATCCTGGAAATATGCCAGGGTAGCATTCTCATTGTCTGAACACCCTTTACAAATTAGCCTTTTCTCTTTTGGCCTTTCGGGAGCAACCTCTTTGGTCGCTGTCGTTTCAAACTCCTTAATAATAGAAAACGGCACTGGAGGTGTCGTCAAAGGAGGAAATATCGGCAGTGTTGCCGCACTGGTTGTAACCGATGCCACGAGAGGCAGGGCTACTGTAAGGAATTGTTGCATTAAAATCGATTGAACTCTACATCCGTATAGAAAGGGGGTACACCCTTTTCTCAAAGGGCACTTTCCACGGCTCTAATGGTAATACTCATTCTCTCATAACGTATGTTAGTATTACCAATGGGAAATATCGGATTCGAACCAATGACCAACTGCGTGTAAAGCAGCTGCGCTACCGCTGCGCTAATCTCCCAGACGGAGTAAGCATGATATATCTCAAGGATATAACAGAGGCTTACCCTCTATCGGTATATAGTATGACACATTTCAAAGAATTTGTCAAGACTGTACCGTTATACTTCGTATTGCTTACACTCTACTGCATCTGGATGACCATCACAGAATAATTCTAGTGAAGTTGGATCATGCTCATCCTCTGGATGTCTAGCATGATATGCTTCAAGTTGTTCTAATTCATCCTCAACGTGACGACGACGTTGGGACGAAATGGTTGGATCACTTAATTCGTCTTTATCTGATTGAATATGCTTTTTGATGTTTTCCATGGCTAATCTTTTGAAATACTATCTCTGCCGATTTGTAAGTGAGTTGATACTCCTTCAGGTCTCCAAATGTGAACTACACCCATTATTAAATATTGACCACTATATGTTTTTTCTTTTGGAACGGTGTTACCTTGTTCTTTAGAACTTGGTATTTCTACATCAATTACATCACCAGCCGTTACACCTACGTTACCAGGTATAACTATATTTAGTTTAACAATATTGAGTGCAGTATACCTCATCAATGAATATAAAGCAGCAACGGTGATATTCTCTGGATTAGCTGCAGCACCTGCTTTGTTTGATGTTCCTGTTTGTAGGGTTGATCCTTTATTTGCCTGGTCAGCTGCTTGAGCAGTACCAGTAACTCCGCCACCCTCACTAGAATCAAAACCATAAGTATTAAAGAATTTGATCCTCATCCTTTCACCTTCACCACCACCTAGTCCACCATAATCAGAATATGGATTTGCACTACCTGGCAAATGCGAAAATCTGCTCTGCCAGGATTTGTCTGCACTCATTTGGACTACTGTATAATTTCCCCCACCAGGACCTTTAGGATCACTATCAGAACTGGTAGATGTTTTAGATGATTTGGGTAGATATGATTCATTAATTGACCCAGGATCTATACCATACAAACTAGTCCCTAATGCTCCAGATCGCATTTGTGTAACAATATCATACTTATCAGGATAAGTAATATTCTCGATGGTGAAATAACCATCTTCTGCTCCACCGACATTCTTTTGTCTGTAGATAAACTTCTTCACGTTCTTAGTATTGCTATTCTTTGCCGAAATTTTACTTTGACTTTTTGCTGCTTTCTCAATCAATCCATCAATGCTATAAAAGTGAACTGCATCTCTATTTTCAAAAAATAGAAATCCACTTTGCTGTTCTTTAACTGAAGACCCTTTAGAACTAGATCTAATAGATTTGTCAGTTAAATATGAAATTACGTCAAATGGTCTCCAACTAGGTGATATGAATGGAAATGCTCCTTTAGTGGGCTCAATTTCGAGTTTCTTAGAGACTTTCAATCTATTCTTTAACATTCTCTCTACGGTATCGGATGCTGTACCTTTGAAAGTTTTAAATACTTTTACCTTTTCATTTAGTAATGCAAATTCACTCACAGTATGTATAATATACTGCTGTGTTCTCTCTGATTTAACATTCGCACCAATCTTATAAATTCTTTGCACCAATTCATATGGTTTATCTGGTTCAGAATCTGTGCTTAATGATAATTTAATTTCTTCAAATCCCCTCAAATTAGAAATGAAGTCATTAGCATCTGTAATTAGAAACTCTCCTCTAACTGCTGGAGAATCAATACTTTCAAATATACTAAATTCTGAAACAATACCTTTGATATCAACAGAAGACTGGTTTGATCCAGAAAAATTGCATTGAATTTCTTTTAATGTATAACCTTGTGACTGTAACATGTTAGAAAAGTGTTAATGAAGGATCAAATGCTGTTTGAGAAATCATTCCAAACTTAGACTTAAGGAATGGATTAATATCAGCTGATGGTTTATTACCAGACCCACCAGAATTTATTAATACTGGTGTTGAATATGCCTGCGGTGTTCTGTTGGTGACTCCTCCCTGCAATTTGTTTGCGGCTTCTGACACTCTTTGTGCTTCTGCTTTTATTTTTGCTTGTTGACCTTCTTTCTGAGCAGTAGTTGTCGCAACTGACTGTTTATCTACATCTTCAGAACCAAATGCTTCTCTAAACTTCGTAAATGCTTCTGCAAGAGTAGTACCAATATCTTTTTGTTCTGTTGATGCTGTAGTTGTTGTTGTAGAAGTGCTTTGTTCCTGTTCCGTTCTTTCTTTATCGGTAAGAACTTCATTTTCTGCTGCGGATTGTTTCCATGCCTCTTCCTTAGTTTTACCTTGTCCAACTAATCTTTTACCTCTGACGGTCCAATCATAGAACTTCTTAGCATCTGGATGAACTTTAATTATTTTTGCTAAATTCTTCTTTTCTGCGTCACTGAACTTATAACGGATGGTGTTTCTGATCTTTACTTTATGTCCATACTTAGGACCAAACTTTTGTCTAATGTTAGGCTGATCTGCGAAGTAATCAATTAAATTTTTAGATGTAATTATTTCTTTAAATCTCTTGCCTGAAGGATCAATAGTCTCAATCTTACCATCGTTTCCAAGTACATCTAAGAAGTCCCAGTTTGCATTAGTTTGATCGATTGCATGACCCAGTAAAATACTTTCTCCGTCAACTGCATATCTCATTGTTATCTTCTTATTATCTTTACCAACAGGAATGCCAGATGACATCTCACTCATAGATTTATTGTATTTTTCAGGATCAAATTTACCTCCATTAGCAAATTTAAGGAGTCCACCCATGGATCTAGGCATAGCATATCCACCAGCACGTGCCTGATTCATCCTCATACCAGTTAAACTTGGTGTTCTAATGGTCGCAGGAGTGTTGAATGGAACTACAAATGCAGATCCTGCTCCACCACCTGATGCACGATTCTTAAATCCAACCCATTCTGTACCATGTCCAATAAATGATGTGGATCTTCCACCATCCAGAGATACTGGATAACCACTCATAGGACCACTAATCCATCCACCTTTTGCTGCCTTAGGTATAACACCACCGATTGACGCCGCAGGGGGATTGGTTTCCCCTGTGGGAGTAGTAGGATTGTTTTTCTCATGTAATTTTAGCATAGCATCAAGAATCTTTTTCAGTATTCCTGTTACACTGGTTTCTTGATCACCACCCATTAATTTTTCTAATAATCCATCAGCACCTTCAACTACAGTTCCAATGGTATTTTTAATACCTTTCATTGCAATTCCAGTCACTTTTCTGAATACTGAGTTAGGAACTCCAAATATGCTTGAAATTGGTGCTAACACACCACCCAAAAATGCCTGCATTGGTCCTGGTAAAAATGAACTAAATACACTACCAATCAGTCCAAAAGCAGCAACAAGTCCTGTACCAACTGCTCTAAATGGCAGTAACATTGCATCTTGCAATCCTTGCTTTAATCTACTTGTTATTGGATCAATAAAGCTGGTATTTGGACCTACTAATGCTCCTCCAGATGCCATTTGTGGTACAACTACTTTTCCACCAAAGGAACGTCTTTCTTTTGTTTCTTTATCTCCATTTTCTTTATCTTCACCTTTTGGAACAAACAAACGAATCACCCAAGTAATTGCTTTCATCAAAGCCAGTAATGGTCCGAATGCCACGATGAAAGAAACTTTTGCTATAGCACCTAAAGTTTCTTTGTGTGGTTCAATAAATTTAACGATTGTAGAAATTAAATCTCCTATTGCACTAAAGTACTCTTTAGCAATATTACTTACAAAATCAATTGCTGGTTTTAGAATATCTCCAATCAGTTTAAAGAATTTACCAAGAGCATCAGTAACTGGTTTAAGTGCTTTACCGACTTGCCCACCAAGTAAACCCCCTACCATCGACCCTGCGGCTGCACCGACGGCACCACCACCTGGCATTAATCTTTCACCTAACTGTTCTCCAAGGAGAGCACCACCTGCGGCACCGATACCAGTTCCGACTGCCTCTTCCTTAGTACCACCCAATAATGCAGATCCTGATGCTGCACCGATTCCTACCGCACCTGCGATGGCAAATTTTCCAGCTCTAGTAGAAGCAAACTTTTTAATCTTACCATATATTCCAACACCTTTCTTCAAATTGACAATTCCTTTTCCAAGGAACTTCATTACATTAAATAAATCTTCTGCGAGTTTAGCAGGATTCTTAATCCAGGATAGTGTCTTAAATAAGACAGCAGATCCTACCATAAATTGTACTAATCCAAATAATCCTTTAAAGGATATTGGATTGTCTATTATCTTTACCAAACCCTCCAGCATACTGGAGACACCAAAGTCAATCAATCGTTTGAATACTTTAAATACACCAATTAAACCTTTAATTATTGTCTGAATTTTACCTATATTTTGTGCATTCCCTAGCCAGTCTAAGACTGACATGATTACCACGCCTTTGAATATTGCTTCAAATATTTTTACTAAACCACCAAATAAACTGCCTGCAGCTGCAGTTGCCATTTTAGCAAAACCTTTGAAGAATTTATTTAATCCTTCCGATTTCTTTTCTGCATCTGCATCTTTATCTCTCTGTGCTTTCTTTCTTAATTTATCTTCCTTTTCTCTATCTCTTTTAATTTTATCCTTTCTTAATTTATCAGATCTTTTTGCTAATTCACTTTGTTGCCTAATTTCAGTTGCAATAGTTTTAGAAGTTTCTTTTGCAATTGATTCTGTGATAATAGCAACACTATTAACTGTAGCACCTAGGCTATTCATTGCCTTAATCATCGATGCTGCAGCTGGTCCAACACCACCACCTCCAGTAAGTACAGATCCACCAGCACGAATTGTTGCACCACCAGTTGTTGTTACTTTAGGAACGGTAACAAACTTATATAATCTAGGTTTAGCTGGTCTTTCTGTTGGTTCTGCCATATTATTATTCTCTCCTTATTATTTATGGGGATACCATTGCAGTAGGTGCAGAACTATTAACTACAATATTTGGTTTTGGTGCTGCACCACCTTGATTGATGGGAACTAAAATTGGAGCAACAGCAGCTCCACCTGTTTGGGTTGCATTATTAGATGTAAATGCTTCTGACCCCTTTTGAACTGTAGTGCTAGGTGCTGTAGATCCAGGAGAAGCAGTTGTTCCTGCAGGTTTGGGTTTAGGTTTTGTAGGAGCGGGTGCTGGTTTGGTTTCCTCAACTCCTTGACCAAATCCTTCTTTAAACTTCTTAAATGCTTCTTCTAAAATAGTTCCAATATCTTTCTGCTCACCTGATCCACCAAGTAAAGAAGTTTTACCACCGCCAGTGCCGTTTGTAGTGGATCCAGTGGATCCAGAACTATCAGGATCAGCACCACCAATTGATCCATCATAACCAGCACTATTTCCTCCAGGATGTGTTAATGCAACTACTTCTTTAGTAGATGGACCATAAACACTACCAACTTTTTTGCCTCTATGATTATCATCATATTGCCAATATCCACTCCACAGTTTTGTACCACCTGCTTGAGCAATAGCAGAGTCATTTCCACTAGATCCTCCAGAATAATCCCATCCTCTTTCTGTACTAAAAACCAAAGCACCACTAGGTATTTTACCATCAACAACTGCGTCCATCCATTGTCTATAAGTCATTGACAGTACACTAACATTTCCATATGGAGACCTAATAGCTCTAGATTTACCAACACCAGGCACAGATCCCCACCCAAATCGACCTACTGCTTGTGCCATCAATCCTCTTGGATTATTAGGATCCCTACTAGTGAATACATCAGGAGCACCAATATTTGCACCACTTTTTTCTGCGGTTAGGATGACACCTTCAGTGCAGGTCCCCCTCCTTCTCTGGTGGTGAGGTTTTCCCTGCTTGGAAAAATCTAATTTTGCTAATTGACCACCACCTGCAAATGCTTTAAGTCTTTTCTTTCCTAATTCTTCACGTTTTTTCATTCTTGGGGATATGTGCTGCCCTGTTTTAGGATCAACCTCAGGACCCGCCTCCAAGACAGTCATTTCACCTCCCCTGGCAAACCTCAGAAATCCACCCTTTGCCATTGGAATTTTGAATTCCCTTTTCTTTTTCTGGATCCTTTCACCCAATTCAGCGATGGTTAATTTACCATCATTATTCAT
>Ga0194130_10001843_pt1 | contig 32564 bp, 36 predicted proteins | sample TA2KigsurfametaG_FD_160084 | JGI IMG/M metagenome (GOLD analysis project Ga0194130, IMG submission 160084) | Freshwater microbial communities from Lake Tanganyika, Tanzania - TA2015050 Kigoma 12 surface | ecosystem: Environmental > Aquatic > Freshwater > Lake | place: Tanzania: Lake Tanganyika...
TTGTGCTGCCGATTCCACGCAGCGCCGCATTCAAAACACGGTGCGCGTGTCGCAGTCCGAGTATTTAGAAAATTTGGCAGGACTTAATGTGTACACTAAACCCATTGCAAAGTACGGGTTTGTAAACTGGAACCAGGGCAGCGACCGCGCAGAACCGGGCCAGGTGCACCGCAACGTGCCCAGCTACAATGCCAGCTCGACAAAAACGTCCATTACGCGCATGCGTCCGGGGTCATGCTCGGCTGCAAGCCAGGGGGTCGACATTAAGCACGGCTCATACGCACGGTATCTGGCGCGGATTAAGGGACGCGGTCCTTACCGCACACAAAGCGTACCTGCGCCCGTTCCCATTGAAGGCAACAAAACAAAGAAGTATGGCATTGCATACAGCCATCGCGACGATGGGTGCCCGTGTCCGCTTTGATTGTTGTGCGGGTTTTATTTTCTGTGTTCATTTTATACACATCGTTGTTAAAATGAATTCTGCTGTTGTTCAACTCGCTGACCCGCACTCCATGGGTGGCTGGTTTGCTCCTTTTACCAACCGGCAATACTGTGCATGGTTTTACTGGCTCATGGTGTTTTCGGCGCTCTCCGTTGTGCTCAACGTGTTTTTCGCCCTGTTTAAGGTCATCTCCTCTGGCAAGCTGTATGCTGTGTCCAATTCCATGTTTTGGTCAATGCTGATCATGCACTCTATTGGCTACTTTACCAACCGACTTCTTTACACCATGTGCTTGAACTCCGTTTGAACAAGTCATTAAATAGTTGGAACCCACTTTTTTTTATTGTCATATTAAAACATATAACAATAACATGATTCCGAATTACAAACTTGGGTTCATTCGGTCTGCAGCTCGAGCGTCAGCACCGGCACAAGCGTCAGCACCGGCACAAGCGTCAGCACCGGCACAAGCGCCAGCACCCTTTGCATCTCGGGGTCCAGTCGTCACCAAATCCAATCGGTTTAGCATAAACCGTCTTGTGCACGTGAAAAACTCGGGCGGCTGTCGTTCTTGCGGTTCATAACTCTTTAAGCGGAGCAGGAGAAATTGTGAAAAATAGTATATAAAAATAAATACAATTTTATATACACGGTCATAGTATTTCAAGTTTATTAGTGGTTTTAGTGGTTTCAACATGTCTCAGCTTTTTGATTTGAATGTCAGCAACTATTCACTGAAAGAGTTGTTGAATTTTTTTGGGGTGGACAAAAATGATGACGCAACATCCGTTGACCGAAGTTGCAATGACCTAAAAAAAAAGATACAGGCCGACCCCAAACTGGGTCCCATTACGAAAAGCAAAATACATGACTTTTTGAACAAGGCGGTGGACCGTCTAACACAGTCTCGCAACACCACCAAGGAATTGTTTGAAAGCGCGTCTGCTTCTGGTGCTGGTGCTGGTGCCGGTGCCGGTGCCGTGAAAGCGGATGGGATTACCGCTGCAACAATCACTGCAGCCATAAAAGCAAGCGCACCAGCTCCGGCTCCCACGAAGTTTATGCAGCTGAAAAACGATGTGCAAGAACACGGCGACAGTTTCTTGATAACGAGGCCGTCCGAACAAGCCGGCATTGCTGGCAACTTCAAGAATGGAAAGACCGTGCTCACTGGCGCTCCTCCCGGCATTGTGAATCCCGTCGCCATGGGTACAATTAAGCGCGCGCTGAACGTGGACACCCGGTTCCGCAGCAACTATTACTCCAGCAAAAGCACTGACTTTGTTTTTAATATTCCGTATAAATTTGAAAACGTCACCAGCATGAGCGTGGCAACGTATGAATTGCCTTTGACGTATTATGCCATTAGTCAGGAATACGAAAACAACTGTGTTGTGTTTCAATGGAAAAATCCTGGAGATATTTCCTATCAATATCAATACACGCTACTGCTTCCGGATGGCAACTACAATGCGTCATTTCAATCCGGGAACGGCTCCCCCATTGAAAACGCAATCAACGGCATTCTTAAAGGCACTACACTGGTAGAAGACACCGGCATGGCATACACGGTAGACCGGACTAGCGGGCGGAGCATTTTTGCGTGCAACTCGGCCACCGATGCCAACGGGAATGTGTTCCCTTTCACCAAGACTACTTTCTTCATGACAGCGAATACTTCGACCACGCCTCCACCTTCGTCGGGTCAAATCATATGGGCCAATGCAATTCAAGCATCTTCGACTACTATCCAATTCTCTTCAACTGATGGTGCCTCAAATGCGGTTGACTTGTCAGTATACGCCAGTTCCACGCTGACCATCACCGATGGAACAAATACGCAAACATTCACTGTCTCGAGTGTAGTCAATAATACTTCATATTGGACCCTCGCCGTTTCTAATGGAACGGGTCCAAACATAGCAAATAGTTCGATCATTAAAACAACGTTCGTTGCACATACGCCGTTCATGGGGTCAGTGCGCATCGTCTTCAATGTGCGCGCCGGAATTAACCGGAACGCAAGTTCGAGCGTTATATCCGAAACCACAAATTCGTCGTTTCAAGACGACACGCGGGCACTGCCTTTGTTTTTGGGGTGGCAACTCGGGTATCGAACCGCAATTTATGAACTGGGCGGTGGAGTGGATGGCATTCCTCAGTCCGCGGTATCCGAAGGCATTTGCTTGATTACCGGCCCGCAATACGTTTTCTTGTGTATTGATGATTACAACAACAATGTTAATAATTATTACGCATCCGCGTATGGCTCGTCCACCATTGCGCCCAACATCATCGCGCGTCTGAACATTAAGCAACAAATTAACTCGGCCGGCGCGTATGGCGTTGTGAGCGGCGAATCTCTCAGCACATCGCTCACTTACAGCCGCGAATACTTCGGGCCCGTGGACATTCAGCGCATTCGCATCACGCTGGTGGACGACTTTGGTCGCGTTCTCGACTTGAACAACATGGACTGGTCCTTCGCGCTCATGTTTGAGTGCGTTTACAGCTCATCCATGGCTTAAATAAATAAATAATAATATATTGTGTGCATTATAATATAAGACAATTTTCATATATTATGGCTTCAGCTGGCATGGAGGAGCTCAGTCCGGCTCGTTCAGATTCAGGTTCAGAATCAGAAGAAGAATACGGTTATGCCAGGCGTATATTTAGAACAGACGGGTTTTGGTATAATGACGCATACAAGATCTTGCCAAAATTCGCATGTCTAATAAGAAAAACAGTTGTGAAACAAGGTATTACAACCCTTCCCGACGAGGTTTGTGAACTTATTGGTGAGTTAAACTGGACCAATGATGTTTATGGCTTGGAACGTCTTAGGATTGCAAGAGAAGCAAGTCAGTATATATTAACAACACTCCAGGAACGAATGGCTGCATTAAGTCGTCGCCATCCAGAATGCGTGCATTCGAATGACCCTTACATGAATGTAATCAATTATTTCAGAGCACTGAAAGGAGATGAGTTTGTAAATGGTTTAATGAATGAAAATGATAAGTATTTGTTAAAGATCATATTGCCTTGGCTTGGCCTCACTGACTGGGGAAGCAATTCAGGTTCAAAAGGAGGAGAGCATGGTGGGCGCACTGTTCAAATGGAGAAGTTTAAAAAAAAATTGAGAAAATTTTTGCGTGATTCTGCACGTTCTGCACGTTCTGCACGTGCAAATTTGAAGCGGTCAGCTCGAGATTCATCTGCGGAAGAATCAGCAGCCTTACCTGCGTCTGTAGCACCTGAGTCTGTAGCACCTGAGTCTGGACCTCTATCACTAGAAGAACTTCGAGCTGCACGCGCGAAGCATTTTGGTTTTGAATTGTCGAAGGCGGATAAAGGTGGCAAAAGGTTGCACACTCGAAAATTAAGAAGAAAGCGCAAGCATTCAAAAAGATCGTGCAAACGACGATAAAAAACAATAAACTAAAAAAATTGAATCCTAAAACAAGGTTGAAATGCATCTCATGAGATGAATTGCAACAATATGGCTTATAACAATCAGGGAATGCAGCGGGCCACTCGGGTTCTCCGTTTCGAATTTTCAGGTGCGCTGACCGACCATCTGACCGCATTTGCCAAACTGCATCAATATGATGACCGCAAAACATACAAGGAGGCGTGGGCTGAGTGGATGGCAAATGCCGAAATCGCTGCGCTGTTCAATGCAGACGCTGCGCGCCTGAAGTGTCTCGGATATAATGGAGACGTTGCAGACAAGCTTTATAAAAGCGGGCGCTACTACTTTCGTGAAAAAAAGGCGAATGTGAATGCGAATGCGAATGCGAATGCGAATGCGAATGCGAATGCGAATTCGGAATGCAAGAATGATGCAAGCCAGAGGTCTCGCAAATACGTCATGCTAGGAAGGGAGCTTTTGACTGCAATGGACGAGCACATTGAGCGCGGGTTGCGACACTGCGACTACACGCCAGCAAAAGGGTTTGCCGAGTTTTGCCAACTGGGCATTGCTTCTTACCACAGCGAAGTCGCCCGTTTGTCTGAAATCATGTCCACTGGAGAAGATGTGGGCGACAAACTGAAAAAAACATACAAAAATCGGTACTTCATGCTGGCAAAGGCGCTTGCGCTTCGTTGATTGCTTGGCTTGATTGCTTGATTGATCCGTTTCAAAATTATAAATAATAATGTGATGATAATACAACACAGGATTATATATTTTTGTTGAATTTTTTTGGTTTAGCGGTTTAGTATGGCTGATACTGCTGAGTTGATTAACCAAGGAGCATACGGGTGCTTGTATCACCCAGGAATTGAGTGCAATGGCAACACATTGAGAGACATGAAGTATGCAACCAAGCTGGTTCTGCACGATGAAGTTGCTGAAAATGAAGTTGAAGTGGGAAAAATTATAAAGAAGATATTGAATTATGCTGTGAACTTTGTTCCGATTGTCGAGACGTGTTCTGTTCAACTGGGGAAAGTGAAACGCAAGAATCCCATGGCTCTGCGTGGGTGCGATGTCGTTGCAGATGGCAAGGAAAAAAGAAGTTCAAAGAAAAACTTCATGCTTATGAAGATGCCGTACATTGACAGCTTGTACTTTTACAATTACATTGGAACCATGAGAGAAAATAAAAAGAAAATCATTTCCTGCATTTTTGACACCTACAGCTACTTGATTGAGTCCATTGGACGCTTGGTGGAACACAATGTGGTGCACTACGACCTCAAATTGGAAAACATTCTCATAAACTTGAAAACAGACACTCCGATCATCATTGATTTTGGGCTTTCTGTGCCGGTTAAGCGCTCGGACAAGCAAAACTTTTGGCCAACATATTTCTACAAGTACAGTCCTCAATACTACGTGTGGCCGCTTGAAGCACACGTCATCAATTTTCTGCAGAACGAGTCGGTATCGGGGTCTTTGACACGCGACGAACTCGAATCCATTTGTGCAGCGTTTGTCAATGCAAATCAGGTGTTGCGCATTTTTTCCAAGGGGTTTCGTGCTCGATATTTGAAGGCGTGCATTGAACAGTGGGAGTCGTTGGTTGGTGTGCCGCGCAGCGAGGCATGTCATGTGCTCATAAACGGGTGGGACACATGGGACAACTACTCTCTCAGCATTGCATACCTGCAAATCCTGAACTTCATTTATTCTGGAGGATTCACAAACAATAACTTGATCATTCAGTACGTGGAATTGCTGCTTGTAAACGTGCATCCCGACCCTGAACGGCGCAAAACCGTAGGTCAAACCAAGCAACTATTCACCGACTTGTTTTACATGAACAAGAATTTGGACACATATAATAACATCGTGCAAAATTTCAATGTGGATGCGTTTGTTAAAACCGTTAAAACGTTGTCTTACAGTGCTTAGCTTAGAAGCACTAAGCACTACAGTTGCGTAGGAACAATATGTAAATGGCATTTCATTTACATGTTGTTGCATGGGGTTGCCTTATTTTATGTCATTTTCTCTCCATGACGTGTTTTAGTGACGGCGCTTGTGGCTGCGGGACTTGGACTTGCGGGACTTGGACTTCTTGTGCGACTTGGCCTTGGACTTGCGCGACTTCTTGCCGCCATTATACTGGGTGGCTGTGAGTTGAAGTGCAGCATCCCCGCTGGTTGGAAGATTGGGGTCGGCCTTGAAGTCGCTGGGACTCAAATCACCGCCCAAGGCGGTCCCTCCTTTTTGCTCTGGCTTGTAGGTCTTTTTTGCCAATTTGGCAAGCTCGACAACGTTCTTCACTTCCGGGTGTTGCTTTCTAACCTTGGCCAGATGGATCATCCATTGATTGGGCTTCTTTGCCATTGTATTGTGTTTGTATTTGTTGTTTATGTCTAAAGGAGAGAAAATATAATTTTCAAACCCATTTAAAAAGTGTGTCGCATTATTTTATAACCGACACAGACACACTAAACTTTTGGTCCAATGGTTAGAAACGACGCAGGAGGAAACAAGGGCAAAGGACTGGCGCGCAAGCACGTGAACGCTGCAAAGGGCGGCGGTTCCAAGCAGCTGCGCGTTGCGACGGATGCTGCAGAGAAATACGCAGTTGTCAGCAAAATGCTGGGCAACGGCATGTGCTACGTCAACTTGTTGGACGGAACCATCGGCAGCAAGCTGTGCATCATTCGCAACAAGTTCAAGGGACGCGGCAAGCGCGACAACATTCTGGACTCCGGGTCTTGGGTTCTGGTGGGATTGCGCGACTGGTCCAGCAAACAAGACACGTGCGACTTACTGGAAGTGTACAACGACGGCGAACGCGACCGCCTCATGAAGAATGAACCGTGCTTTAAATCCGTTCTTGTTGAAACCAAAAATGAGGGCAGCAGTGCTGGAGGCAATGTGGTCTTTGTTGACAACGAGACCATGAAATATAATGCACTTGTCAAACGCAAAGGCGCTTCTCATGACGATGCCGATGCCGATGCCGATGATGACGATGACGATGACGGATTAATGCAGCAACGCGTGTATGACATGCCGCCTTCCGATTCGGATTCGGACTCTGAGGCAGAACCATCGTTGGAGTCGTCGTCGTCTGACTCAGATGCGCCTGCTGCTGCACCTGTTGCACCTGTGTCAACACGTGCTCCTGAAAAGGTCAAGGCGGACTACATCGACATTGATGACATTTGAACTTCTAGAAAATGAATTTATAAAATATCAAAACACAGTAATACTATTGACAGTAATACTATTGACAGTGATACTATTGCCAGTGATACTATTGCCAGTGATATGATGATGAACTGCTTGTGCCTACTAACACAGTGCTATCGCACAGGAAGTCGCATTCAATTTCAGGAACGCAATTCAAATACTTTTAGAAGAGATGTTCAAAATGTCATGGATGCGTCATTGTATGAACGGTCTCCCGTGCGATACGTTATTAAACCGTCCGTCATGCAAGAGCTGTTGCGGTCGGCAGTCAAAGGCGGTGGCGGCGAAGGCATGTGCCCCATAACGCAGTCCGAATTTGGCGAGGGGGATGTCGTGCTTGCGTTGCCTTGCGGGCACGCGTTTCTTAAGGACGCCATTCAAACGTGGCTTGAAACCGAGAGAGCGGAGTGCCCCGTGTGCCGGCATGCTTTGCCATCATGTGAAATTGTGGCCCAAAAATAAAAAAATATTGGTTAGTTATATACACACACATTTATAAACACTGCATGCCAAGGAAAACGGTTTCAAAACGCCGAACTAGGGTTAAGGCTAGGGCCAGGGCCAAAAGAGTGTCAAGAAGGCGCAAAGGGGGAGAGTGCGGAGATATAACACAGTATGAAGACAATTACCATTGTGTTGAAGCTGGCTGTGACCCGTTCAAATGTGCTGAATATCACAAATCATCAAAACCCCACAAACCCGTGGTTGATGAAACGACTGCAAACGCTGAAAAAATGAAAAACCTTGAAGTAATGAAAAAAAATGCACGAAATGCACGAAATTATCGAAGAGCAGCCTGGCGAGCAGCATCTTACAGTCCGCGCACATCAAATTCAATTCCTACGTCTTCATCACATTACTGGAACTTGAGAAACTGGGAGTCGTCTGATTCTGATGATGAATAGTTATGCCGGCGTCTTCGGCCAGGGTCGGGACCAATGGGTCGTTGTTGTAGTCATGATAGTAGTGAATGTGCTTGATGCCGCACGCCGCCAGCGATCGGAAGCAGTTGATGCAGGGATAGTGCGTGACGTAAATGGCGGCGTCCTGCAGGCTGGCACCACGGCGCGCGCAGTCGCTCACTGCATTGATTTCGCTGTGAATGATGGCCTGCTCATGGTTGTCGCGCACGCGGCTGATGTGCGGCGCACCCGCGATAAACCCATTGTAGCCCATGGCAATGATGCGATGGTCCCTGACAATCACGGAACCTACACGTAGCCGAGTGCACGGGCTGCGCATGGATGCCAGGAAGGCGATGGACATGAAGTAGTCGTGCCACGGCACGGGGTCCTTGTTTTCTGATGCTGCGGCGACAATTTGGCGAAGCATTGTGTATTGAGTGGTATGGATTGATTTTTGTATAATGGCTATAATGGAATTTGTATATTGCTTCAATTTTAAGTGAAAATCTGAAAAATTGATTTAAATTTATGACGTTTAAATCAATGCACAGAGAAAATGGAATCGGAATCGACGAATTCTAACGAACTTTTGGACGCGTATTATCAACAGCTCACGCCGTTTGAACGGCGCACGTGCGATATTGCGCGCAGCCACTTGGGGTCATCGTTTGATTTGGCACGCAGCAACGGGTTTCTTCGATGGCTCTCTAAAAAACGATGAGTGCGAGTGCAGTGCCACCACGCAGGCGCAAAACCAAATGCAGCGTGGATTCCTTTTGGATGTTGTAGTCGGCAAGCGTGCGACCGTCTTCGAGCTGCTTGCCCGCGAAGATCAGACGTTGTTGGTCAGGAGGGATGCCCTCCTTGTCCTGAATCTTGTTCTTTACCGCTTCGATGGTGTCAGTCGACTCGATCTCGAGCGTGATGGTTTTTCCGGTGAGAGTCTTTACGAATATCTGCATTGTCTTGTTTATTCTATAATGGTTTCTATGCATTATCTCTCTAAATATTATTTTTCATAATCATTTGTTGTGTTTATGTGATTGTGGTTGGTTCATTGTCGTTTGAGAGTGCGTCGCAAAAAGCTGTTCTTGTCTTGCAGCCCGTATTTTTTTTGGATGCGGCGCAGCGTGCGTTCGATTCGTCGGGATAGTTTGTGAATACGACGGCGCGTTCTAGAACCGCCTCCTTGTTTTTTTTGGTTTTCATTTTCTTCTTTTTTGTTTTCATCTCCTTCTTTTTTGTTTTCATCTCCTTCTTTTTTGTTTTCATCTTGGGTTGGATTCACTACGCTTGATGCTTGGGTTTCAAGTCCAGACGCTGCATTTGACGCTGCATCGGACGCTGCATCGGACACACCGGCCACAGTACTTGATGCTTGGGTTTCTACATCCGACGCTGCTTGTTGGGCTCGTGTTGCTGCATCATCAAGCGCACTAGTCAGTTTGCCAACTTTGCCCATTGCATCTTTTGCTGGTTGAATTGCGTCATTGAATTCATCTTTTATGTCGGTTGCATTTTCAATTGTTTGCAATCCCGTGGTGACTGCATCAACAACACCCATTGCAGCACCCACGCCTGGAATGTTGTCTATTTCATCCTTTATTGCAGCAACTGTCCCTGTCGCTGCATCAGCCAGAGCACTTTGCACTTGAGGCAACACCTGTTCTTTCACGTTTTCGACACTTGCGTTAACACCTTGTAATAAACGGTCTTTGACTTCTTTCATTGCTTCTTCCACCTGAGGGTCTTTTGCCACTTGCTTCAACAATTCCGCTTGTTGTGGTGTCAATGACTTTGCAAGGATGGCTTTTACCAGCGCTTCGTTTCCACTTGCAATCAAAACATCAATGATGACTCGCGAACTCAACTGTGAAGCTTGCTCATACAAGACTTGACGTATCAACTCCTGCACTTCTGGTAGTGGCTGCTCTACATAGCATGCTTCGTCTGCTGCGCCGTACAATGACGGGAATACATTGCAGTCTGTTGGGGGTGTTTCTTGACTGGGTTTTAGTATTTGGCCTTGTTGTTGTTGTTGTTGTTGTTGTTGTTGTTGTTCTTGGTCTTCTTCAACTGGCGGTGCTGTTGCTTCCGGTAATTCATTACCTTGTTCTTCTTCAAATGGCGGTGCTGTTGGTTCCGGTAATTCATTATATTGTTGGTTTTGGGTTGGGGCTGCTGCTTGTGCTTGTTCCAGCGTTTCTGCTTGTTGAACCTCGGTTGGTGGTACAGGTGGTGTATTTGTTGGTGGTTGAACCTCGGTTGGTGGTGCAGGTGGTGTATTTGTTGGTGGTTGAACCTCGGTTGGTGGTGCAGGTGGTGTATTTGTTGGTGGTTGAACCTGGGGTTGTGCTTGTTGAATCTCGGTTGGTAGTGCAGGTGGTGCATTTGTTGGTGGTTGAACCTGGGGTGGTGCTGCGTTTGTTGGTGGTGCTTGTTGAACCTGGGGTTGTGCTTGTTGAATCTCGGTTGGTAGTGCAGGTGGTGCAGGTGGTGCATTTGTTGGTGGTTGAACCTCGGTTGGTGGTTTAACCTGGGGTGGTGGTGCATTTGTGGGTGGTGCTGGTGCCACTCTAGATGTTTGTGGTGATTGTGGTTTGTTTTTACGTGATCTGTTGTTGGATTTTGGAGGCATGTTATTACTAATAATTAATAATTTATGATTAATATTGGATATATACTAATGATAAAAAAAATGACAGTCCCGTAATGCACATGGTTATGCGTCATTCATCTTTTTATAACTTGCATAGTCAATCGGCTTAATGATGTTGAAGTCATGCGCTTCACTGCCGTGTCCTTGTTCATTGGGGTTGAACTCATCTAGACGACCACAATACAGGTATTTGGTGACTTGTTCTTTCAACCCAATGGGAGTGGAAGTGGGAGTGGGAGTGGGAGTGGGACTGGTTGTCGCGCTTTTTCCTTCACTTATCGTGGGCAACGCCGGCGAAGGCGAATTGCTGAACCGGCTGGTGATATTGGAATACTTTTTGAGTTGGGCAAACACTTGTGTGTGCGTGTTTTTTGGGGATGGGGGGGGTGGTGCTTTTGCGGCTTCCTTTGCTTTTATCAACTCTTTTCGGATGTCAATGTAAAGCCGCTTGCACCCGTGTTCAATAACGTATTTTCGTGCCACGGGTTCCAAATACTTGAACTGCACCGTGCGCTTGTCGCAATAGTAGCAAAACATGGCCCGTTCTGCATCATACGTCATGATGACATCCCCTTGAGGCGTGGTCTCTCGCACATGGCTTCTCGCTGCTGGAATTGGCGCATCGGGATCGTCTTTTAGCTGGTCGTATTCACTGAAGTACTTGTTTTCAAACGCAGACTCCTGTTCTTTGATTCTTTTTTGGGCTTCTTCTTGCTGCAACAAGAACTTCTTGTATGACCTATACCTCTTGCACGTCTCGTATGCCAGCACAGTTGCGGCAACTAAAGCAATGTTTCGTTTAGTGACATAGTTGGATATGTTGGTCAATTTGTTTATCAAATAATCCATTGATTTTTGCATTAATTGCATTGGTGTTTATTAATTTAATGCGCATTATTCTTTAATTTGTTTTCATTGCACATTTTCATTGCTAGATTTTAAATGTTAACAGTTAATATACACAACACCCATGTCAATTTTTAGAAATTTATTCGGACCAAGCGCCGCTGAGAAACAACAACTGGTCAACCAAATTAACAATTTAAATAAGTTTGTATCCGAACATCAGGTTGATGTTTTTCAAAATGACGACATCAATAACCCTTTTGTGAAATGCAAATATTCAAAAGAAAAACTAAACGACGACATGGATTATTTTTTAAACTTAACAGAACCAGACTCAAAAGCCACAACTGGGTTTGTTCCTTTGAGCAGATATAACAATTTGAGTCGGATTAGCCGAGCCACCGCAAATATTGTTGGAATTCCTAGTACTGATATTGAATTTCGCAAAAAAGTAGAACAAATTTTTGATAATTATTTATTCAAGAAACGTATAACACAACAATCAGAAAGTAAAAATACCTTGTTTGGTGCGATTTCGAATATCGATGCACAACTGAAGCAACAAGCTGCCCTAAAAGAGGAAGAAGTCAGAAAACAACAAGAACTACAACGCAAAGAATTCGAAAAAAGGCAGGATAGTTATGAATCGGATAGAGATTACGCACTTCGCATGGTTAAAAATGAAGAGTATTGCCATGATTTTTTTTATAAAAATTATTTGCGTTCATCAGCAAGTAATGATTTCAGGGTCGGCCTATCAATATGGGGTGCGTTATTGCAAAGTCTTGGTTCCACCGATAAAGACTATTTTGTGAAATATCGTGAAAAAACGCCTTCGGAGGAAGAAAAACAAAAAATGAAGTCTATTCCTGAAAAACAATTGAATAAGTATTTGCCTGAATTCATTGGTACACTTTGCTCAAGTGGAAAGGCTTACGAAATAATAAATTTGGCAACCGATGATAGCGATGTAGGTTATACCGATCAAGCTGGCAATACTTATCGTGGTGCTCCGGTCCATGACAGCAATCGATGGAAGGCATTTATTATGTGCTTGGAAAGCCTTGAGGCGTTTTTGCTTGAAAAAATTAAAGAGCAAGAGCAAGAAAATTTAACTGTGGACAAAGCGTGTAAAATTTGTGATGAAGCAAGAAGACAAGTTCAAGCAGGAGTTCAAGCAGAAGGTCAATCAGGAGTTCAAGCAGAAGGTCAATCAGGAGTTCAAGCAGAAGGTCAATCAGGAGTTCAAGCAGAAGGTCAAGCAGGAGTTCAAGCAGAAGGTCAATCAGGAGTTCAAGCAGAAGGTCAATCAGGAGTTCAAGCAGAAGGTCAATCAGGAGTTCAAGCAGAAGTTCAAGCAAGTCAAGCAAGTCAAGCAAGTCAAGCAGGAGTTCAAGCAAGTCAAGGAGGTAAGTCAAAGTCAAAGTCAAAGTCAAAATCAAATCGCAAAAAACGGATTAGTCGTCGCCAAAAAAAATATCATGGTAATAAACGTCGGACCATTAAACGTCGCTAACTGCATTTTCCATATTTTTGGCAGTGGAAAAGGCGTTCAATCGTTCCTCAAACAGGGCTGCCACCTCCGACTGCAGGTCTACTACTTGTATGCATTGATAAGACCGGTTCTTATTGTCAGGGTGCAGGCACACCAGATACAAGTCCGTCACGCGCTTACCATAGCACCGCTGTAAAATGGCTTTGTAAGTATTCAGCTGCAGGCAATAGTGCCAATAGTTCGTGTCCGGGATGTGCGCTATGATGGGAGTGTGCGAGTAATCCTTGGCGCCAAACGGCACCTTCTTGATTTCTTTGCAGCGCTTCCAGTCGTATATGCTGAGCGTGCCGTCTGGCTCGCCGCTTGCGGGGTCCAGGTTCTCGTACACCATGTCGATGGAACCCGAAATGCGCACGGCTTCGTCAAACACGGTCCACTCTGTGCGATACGGCCTGAGATGGGTCGCATGCTCGTTTTGGAACTGCAGGAAGTAGCGGAACTCGGGGGCTTCAGCGTCATCCGGCGGCACGGGAAGCCCGTTATAATAACACTCAATGTTGTAGTGCATTGCGGTTCCCGCAGCGGCGGCGGCATCCCGGTTTGTGTCCCATGATGCCTTGATTTGGTCGGCGGTCATGCCGTAGTATTGGCTCTGCTTCCAGTTGCGTGAAGCCATCATGCGCTTGATAATGTCGTCCGAATCAAACTCGCGGAAGTGGCCGTGAACCCATGTGGTCACCGACGTGTAAGCCGTGGCAGGATCGGCGTCAATGGTGTACTTGTGCTCCACCGGCTCAAATGTGATGCGACTGTCGCGCTCGTGCGGATTCTTTGCTGACAGGTTGGTCATTTTGCAATGATTTGTTTCGATGATTAGAGAGATTTTAGGAATTAGCTGCATCAATTTTTTTGCAAACGCGCGAAAAATCAAATATAAATGTATCATTTTATAATAATACATTTATCCGTATGACTAAATCAAATACAAACTACACTGATAAACGCACCGGCATCACGTATTCCAACATTTTTCACACCGACGATGCTGAAAAACACGATGGAAAAGTGCAGCAATATTTGGATGCATTCATCTCAAATGCGTTCTTGAAATCTTACTTTGGGCCATCCTCTTGAATCACTTCCACGTGTATTTCAAAGAAATCGTCGTCGTCGTCGTCGTCGTCGTCGTTGTCGTCAAAGTTGATTGGATCGCTTGTTGGCTTTGGTGGGCTTGGCGCAACTGGTGGGCTTGGTTGACTTGGAGTTAGAGTTGGTTCGTCTGCGTAATAATTTGCAATGAGGTCGAGAGAAGGACAGGAATCGTCATTTATTGTTGTTGTTGTTGTATCATTTGTTGCATGGGTTGCATCATAATGATATTGGTCGCAGCTCCATTGGTCGTAATGATATTGGTCATAATGATCATATATCTCTCTGAAATCAAATGGATTTGTTATGCAATTGTCGTTGCAATTGTCGTTGCAATTGTCGTTGCACTTGTTGCAGAACGAAGTATGGGTGTTGTAGTTGTGGTTGTGGTTGTGGTTGTGGTTGTGGTTAATATTTTCTAACTGGTCCAATCTCTCGGACAATCGTTTTATTTCTTTCTTTGTTTTTTTGTTGATTGACTTGTGCTTTGGTTTGCATTGTTGCTGTTGTTGCTGTTGCTGTTGCTGTTGTTGCTGTTGCTGTTGCTGTTGTTTCAAATGCTCGGAACGAAGCTGCGCATGCTGCGTCTCCAGTATCCACACGCGCTCTATGACTTGCTTGTTAGTCCAATCCTGCATGCACTGGTTGGCTCGCTTGGTTGCCGCTTCTTGCTCCTTGTGCCGTTGCGCCAATCCAACTTGGTCCTCCTTGACGGTTCCAAGCGCTTCCTTGATTGCAACCACCTCCGCCTTCAAGTCCCTGTGTTGTGATTTCAACATGTCCAGCTCCGTCCTCAGAAGCAGGTTCTTTTTTTGCAGCTGAATGATTCGAATGTTGTCTTTGGACTTTGGCTTGTTTGGCTTGTTTGGCTTGTTTTTTGGAGCTGGGTCTATCGACACCGCAGACGCAGACATCGCATCATCGTCCTCGTCTTGACGAGAAGGAGAAGGAGAAGGAGAGCGAGAGGGAAGAGAACGACAAAGAGGTGGAGAAGGCGCCGGAGAACGAAGATGGTAAGTCTTCATGGGTGCCTTGGATGGTGCCGCTTTTTTCCACGTCTTCGCGTAGCCGGATTCGTGCCTGAATGAACACACCGGGGCGGCAGTTTCGCCCATGTGCAAAAAGCAGTTGCCCAACCAATGTTGTTGCAAAATGACCAGGTCCATGCCTTGCGACGCCTGTTGCGAAAAGAAAGAGCAATAAAACGACTGCGACTGAATAGTGCAGTTCATAAATAAAATGGGTTCATCCGTGCGCACCGTTATCACGGCGTAATTAGTATCAGTGCAGTCATAATGTCCGCGGTCAATCTCAATTGTCAGTCTCTGCGGCAACTGGATGCCCTGCAGCTCCAGGTTGTGCACGATGAGGCTGGGCGTTAGAGCAGAAAGCGGACTGACCCAGTTCTCGATGACAATGGTTGATTTGGCTTGCATTGTTCTAAGATGATGAAAGATAAGATACACTTATACCTATGCATGATTTTAAATTCATTTCGTGAAATGATTTTAAATGATTTTAAATGATTTTAAATGACTTTGAATGACTTTGCTTTAAATGATTGAGTGATTTATGTGCTTGAGTGATTTTTATATGCTTGCGTTGATGGTTCCTGCCCACCACCAAGGATTATTAGAGTTGGGGTCGGGGGGATTAGGGGATGGGTATGGATACACAGGGATGTTTGTCATTGATTGAGAGTTGTTGCTTATCACCATCATCATGCTTTGGTTTCCACCACTTTGAGTTTGCACATCAAACTGCGACCATATAACATAGTAAGTGCCGGTTGCATTGGTCCAGTTCAAATTACTTCCCGTGAGAACATTGTAATTAGGATAACCATCAGTAACTATTGCTTGAGAAAAATCCAATGATGTGGGATTGTATCCACTGTTTGCTTGAAATTCCACTGTTCTGACAACAAGAGTGTTCAACCATTGTGGAGAGCTGAAAAAATATAAAAAGAAGGGCTTGGTTGAGTCGTAAATGGGCGAAATTAAACCGCCAGAGATCAACGCATTTTTTCCTTGGGTCATGTATATTTGACTGAATACCAGTTTAGTGAAGTCTCCATTGAACGTCGGAGGATCCCCAGCAGATGATGTCAGAGTATCATAAGGAGTAAATCGATAAATCACAGTTTGAATGTTGACAGTCAACGTTATTGATCCTGAAACGTAAGGAGGTGCTGCAGCTTGGGTTGCTGTGACCGTTACACTGGTTGCGCCCGTGTTGGTGAAAGTGTTGAGGTCAAACGTTCCCGTGTTTGGCTGGCCACTGGTGGGTGATGCACCACCTGTAAAAATGTTTGCATCAACTGATAAACTCACTGGTCCGGAGCTGGTGCTGTTCGGAAAAGGGATGCCAATAATGTTCCCCGCACCGTTGCTTGTAAATGCAATGGTTCCCGGCGACCAGGTCGCACTTCCACCAACTCCAGCCCCAGACACACTCAGCGACGGTGCTGTGAGCGGCCAACTTAGGGATGGGATGATCAAAATATTAATTGTCAAAGTTATTGAACCAGAAGCGTAAGGGGGTACTGCAGCTTGCGTTGCTGTGACCGTTACACTGGTTGCGCCCGTGTTGGTGAAAGTGTTGAGGTCAAACGTTCCCATGTTTGGCTGGCCACTGGCGGGGGATGCCCCACCTGTAAACACGCTTGCATCAACTGATAAAGTTATTAGTCCGGAGCTGTTGCTGTTTGGAAAAGGGATGCCAAGGATGTTCCCCGCACCATTGCTTGTAAATGTAATGGTTCCCGGCGACGACCAGACTGCGCTTCCGCTGGCTCCGGCACCAGACACACTCAGCGACGGGGCTGTGGACGGCCAACTTAAGACTGCAGGGTAAGCCGTGTGTGGATACAGGTATTTGTAAATCCCAGGAGAACCCGAACTTTGCCACTGTGCGTATGTTTGCGTTCCAGTTCCAACTTGCACATCCCACGTCTCGTTCCATGCAAACGGACCAGCCACAGCATACCCTCCGTTGTATTGTTGATACTGATATCCATCGGTGACATCCAGTTGAGGAGGCTCCGGAGGCTTGTATAAAACTGTATTATAAACACCTGCCGGCGACGTGGATAAATGGTATGTTATTGTTATAGAAGCTCCAAATGCAACGCCACCGCACAACGGCCCATTCTGTTGAACTTGCACCACATTCGCGTATGCATTACTTCCAAGGTCTGGCCAAAAACCGGGAGAAGGATATGCATTCTCGTAAAACACATAGTATCCTGTTAATGTCGGGGTGCCGCTAATACTGTATGTTGCCCCTCCGTTTGCAATTGACACCGAATCAACGGCGGAATACTCTGATGGAAATCCAATTAGTAGCCCCACTCCTCCAGTGCCATCACCACCGCTCTCTTCGCTATGATTCGCTATAATCACTTCCGGGATGGGCAACGCACCGGTGTTGGTACAGTTGACCATCACCTTATTGCTTATCTCACTGGTCAGCTCAGTGCAGTGCGGTAGAGGTGATATAATTTGATATTTTTCATCGGGCACACAGTTGGTTGCGGAGACCCATATTTCTTGACCGCATGGAATGGTTGTCGTGAATGTGTTTATGCACGGTTTAGGCGCCACTTGATACTGGGTTTTATTGATTGAAACGGTGTAGTACGTAATCGGACTGCCGCCGTCAAACCCGTACAGCCACGTGATGGTCACTTCGTACAAACCAGGAGTGGTGGTTGATGCAACAACTTCGGTTATGTAAATGACCGGCGCGTCGGGTGCGGTCGGCGTGATGCTCGGCTTGGACTCGCAGTTGTCCAGGGAAAAATGCACTTGCGTTGGGTATTGAAAGCCCCGCAGACTCTGGGCCTGGTTTGCAATGATGCGCTGCGCCTGCTGCTGGTTGTATGGCCGACTGGAAAATATTTCGCCTCCAATTCCTGACGCACTAGTCGTTTTCCACGTCACATCCACGTTTGGGTCAAGGTACACGTTTTTGAAATAGTTGCGGTTATTGCATGTGCCATTTTTGTAAAACATGCGGTATTCGGGGTCGATCACAATGTTGGAGTTGTTGAAAATGGGAACAGGTCCCGATGATGTGGCCACCAGCTGGTCGGGATACGCGTATGTATACATGGGTGGTAATCCAGTTATGTTTATGGTTGGAAACCCCAGCATGTTTACAGGAACACCGGCTTTTGAATAATCGGTCACCGCGAAGTTGCCGTAATACACCTCCCCGTTTTCGGGGCTGAAAGAGTTGTCCAAATCACTGGATGGCGGCGGCGTCAGCAAATACTTGCCTTTTGTTATGTCCAGCAAGTCGGCATAACTGTCCGTGCTGGTCAACGACGAGCAGTTGGTCCGAACGGGTCCCATGTATTTGGACCCATTTTTCTTCATTAGCGTGCCCCCATTCTGTGCTAAATTTGTAGCCGCTGCGTATTTCGTTTTTGACTTCAGGTGCGCTGTGCGGTCGCTTGAACTCAGCGGCGGTTGCGACACGGTGAACAGGTTTCCTGTGCTTTTTCCAGAAAAAAGAAATGGCATGACTTTTATACTAGTTATTTATTTATAATATTTGCTATAATGTATGCTTATAATATTGCTTATAATATAAACACACACAATATTCGAACACAAAATACATGCACGCGTATTCCATTCTCTCCATTCCCTTTTATGACAACCGACTGCAACAGTACACCAAAATTTTGTCCATCAATGCAGTGCCGGTGGGTCCGTTGGCGTCCCGCGTAAGAACTGTGCGCCCGCCGCGCTTGTCCGGACTTTGCGGCAACGGTGGTGGCAGCGGCAATAGCAATGCATGCATTCATGCGCTCATTTCATTGGGCGGATGCGGTCCGTGCAGCGCATGCATTGGTGGATCTGGTGGCAGCAGCGCTTTCATGACGCCGGAACAGCTGCCCGAGCTGTTTGCATTTTTGATGTCGAATGGCTACACGGTGGACACTGCGCTCACCAAACTGGCTGCCAAACACCAGTACGGCGGCGGCGGGTGCTTGCCTTGCGCCACTTCGAACACCAATGCCAATTCACTGGTGTGCATTGTTTCATACGGCTCATGATGCAAACTTCTTTTCTTCAATTTTCATCAGCGCATAAGGCACGTCCACTATGATTTGGCCAAGCAGTTGTGGCAGTATGAACTGGAACCGCATGGTCATGGTGATGAAGAACTGCACAATGCCCAGCATCCAGTCCAGCAGCGGTTCGGCGATGACGATGGTTTTGGCCCACCCTTTGGACACCGGAATGCGCTCTTTGTAAGCCGGGTTCCACAGCTTGGAGTGTATGAAGTCATACATGACCGTTTGGTAATACCCCTGCAACAACGAGCTGATGAATGCCACGGCATACACCATGATGACTTTGTTCCATGTGTTCAGACTCATGCCCAAAAACCGGATGTTCGGGTCCGGCCCCACTGCGAAGAAATTTTGGAACGCGTTCTCCTCGTCTAAAAAGAACATGTAGCCCACCATGAAAAACACGAACAAGTAGAATGCCACACGTGGCTCAAAAAATGCGTGCTTCAAAAATGAAAATGACGTCATGTTTACATTATGTTTATATTATTTCGAACCGAAAGATGCGTGGGTTGTCGCCGTGAAACGATGCCGGGCGTCCGTTTCGAGACACGTTCCATGTTATTACGGTTGGATTGCTGTTGTTGGTCTCCATTAAGTCATCGTGTTCCATGTCGCTGATTATGAGCAGTGTCATGTCGGGGGTCGATGACACTGCATTCATGATGGCATTCATGATGGCTTTCACATTGGAGTTCAGACTGTTGGTGGGAGACCGCGCTGCGCGCAGAAGGTGCTGCACTTGCGCCACAAAATTGGGGTATGCCACAAAGTCTTCCCATTCGGCGTGCGATGAAAACGTCAACAGTTGCGACATCGGCGAAAGGTGAAAAAAATGCAGCGCCATTCCTATGCCGGCATGCAGGCAGTTGTTGTGGCCGGGGCCCATGCTGTGCGCCATGGACAGTGCCGGCACCACCGCCATTGTCAACGGCTTGCAGCGTGCCAGGTGTTTCTGCCACTGCGCGTTCACTCGTTCCACCTGGTCGCTGCTTTGTGCGCGCTCGGCTTGTCGCACCAACAAAACCAGCCCCGGAAGTGTGTCGGTCGACGGGCTCAACATGGTTATTAACTTTCGAAAACGCCGGTTTGCATCGGGCGCTCCAGGAAACATGTCGGCGGCCAGCGCATCGTAATACCATCGCAACAGCGGTGATGCGCGACACTTCGGCTCTCGCGGCACCCACTTGGCTGCCCACGACTGCCGGCATCCGTCTCGGTCCTTGCGCAGTTGCTCGTTCGTGATTCGCACGCACCCTTCGATGATGGCGACTGCAGTTTCTCCATCATTTGGATCACCGTGCTGTTCAAAATGGCGGATGAAGCCGCGCACGTCGCGCCAGCATCCTATGAACACCATTTTTTTCAATGCGTTCAAGCATTCCGGGATTTGTTTTGCTGCAACCAGCTGCATCAACATTGCGTATGTTCCCTCTCGCTCTCCGGTAAGCCGACTCTTTATTATGGATTCGGTCATGTGGTTTGGTTTGGTTTGGTTTGGTTTGGTTTGGTTTGGTTTGGTTGCATTCATTTTTTTAAGCTGTTTTCGTTGTTGTGTTTTCTATACTATGTTTTACACTCTAATTCTACGTGTGTTCTTGTGTTTTCGTTTGTGCACTGCGTGAATTTGGACCACTTTCTTTTTGCTATGGTTGTGTGCAGGGCTTTTGAGGTCAGGGTCAGGGTTTTTGGGATCAGGGTTTTTGGAATCAGGGCTTGCTTCATAAAAAATATACAGCGCATTCAAGTGCGAAAACATGGGAATTGTTGGCTTGATCACCACATCATCCAGTGCAGAAATCGGAACAAGGAAGTTGAACCGATGGTAGGAGTCCAAAAAGTTTTGCATGTCGGCCGAATGTATGTTCATGTTGTATAAGAACATGGCGCGCAATTTGAAGTGCATTTTGCACTGCTCTCTCTGTCGACGCTGCTGCTGCTTAATGCACCAAATCAACCTGCCTTGAAGCAGGGTGCCGTTCTCAATTGGGGCCATTTCTTCAAACACGTGCTCCACTGTTCGTTCGGTCTGCATGAATGCGTGCACTATTCGCAGGCGGTGTTGCGGTTGCGGGTGCAACAAGTAGTCATCCAGCTCCGTGTTCAAATCCACCCCCAGAACTTGTTCGGAATCGGAATCGTGTGTCATTGGTTAATTCATGCACACATTTTTCATGCATGAATTGAACTTATTTTCATGGGTCTTTAATCCTTGTAGTAATTGGTGTATGCAGAATCATATGCAACGTCCGCGTCTTCGTCATAATCATCATCATCATCATGGTCGTCATTGCGCGTGTAGTTATTTTTACAGCGAATGTTGGCTGCATGCATGGCATACGTGTTTGCGTTGCTGAGAAACGGGTTGCGTCGTTGCGGTTGCTGTTGCTGTTGCTGTTGCTGTTGCGGTTGCTGTTGCGGTTGCTGTTGCTGTTGCTGTTGCGGTTGCTGTGGTTGCACGTTTCCTTGAACCACGCGTTTAAAGTTTAAGGTGGTGGAAGCAGATGCATTAGGAACAGGCGTTTTTGCTGGAGTTAGCGATGGAAACAATTCGTCAAAACTTGGAGGAGGAGGAGGAGGCAGAGGAGTAGGAGGAGGAGATGCAGGGCATTCGGCAACCGGAGTTGACAAGTCTGAAAAACAGTTGCGTCTAGGCAGTGAGTCGACGGTCCGTTTTGCAGTCAAAAATGGATTCTCTTTTCCATCACGGTCTTGCACTTGACGCCGCCCCTTTTTATTTTGATGGGATTGGGTCTGGTGCTGTTGTGGCTGTAAAAATGGATTCGGCATGTGTTTGTGTATGTGTCTAGATGTATTATGAAAAACATGTGGACATCATTTTAATTTGGTTTTTTCTTTCATTTTATTTATGTTGTGGTTGTGGTTGTGGTTGTGGTTGTGGTTATGGTTGTGGTTGTGGTTGTGGTTGTGGTTGTGGTTGTGGTTGTGGTTGTGGTTGCGTCAAATGTAAATGTATTTGCGCTGTTCCGGCACGGGATCCATGCACCGCAATAAAAACCAATACAAATTTGTGGATTTGATTGGATTGAGATATGCATCATCACTTTCATCTTCCGGAATGTGTTCCACATTCAATAAAAAGTATATGATCAGTCGCGCAGCACTGTAAAAAATGGTTTTGAAATGCACCTGGTAGGGGATAGGAATGGGGGTAGATGCGAGCTGTTGCAACTCTGGCGACATGAATGCTTGTTTGGCTTTGTTGCTTTTGGGGAGGGGGAGCGTGTGGTCTATGTTCAATGTGCCGTCGGGTTCCACCTCAAACAGCAAGTGGTCATTCAAAAACAGGAACTGCGGGTCCATGCGTGCGTCGCCCAGCGTCGAGTCTTCGTCGTTGATGGATGCGTGCGTGAATTTATCGCTGTCGCGGTGTGTTATCACCACGATGTCGTCCACACCCACGCAGGCCATCGACCATCCCGATGAAATCAGGGCCTGCATCTGTTTTCCAAAATCTTTCACCAAACTCAGTGCTACATACATTTCGGTTTCGTGCCGATTCTTTTTTATGTAGTCTTTCAGCGTCATGATGCCCACTGCTTTGACCGCAGTTGTCGATGTTATTATCTTGGACAGCGACTTCATCAAATGCGGGGACGTTTCGTTTTTTATTTCGTATGAAGACGCCGATTTCGTTCGGCGGACAACGGTGTTTCCAATGCGGATTGGTTCAAATGTCATGCGTTGCTTCTTTGTTTTGTATTAAAATTTGCATATATTTTTATATATTTTTGTGTGCACACACACAATGCAATGCACCTAAACCATGGCATAAATCATGACTTATGACTTATGATTCATGACCCACCAACTTTTTCAGTTGCACCTGGTTGCGCACATTTATCATTAACAGTTTGTAGCTCCAGTAAAGTCCCATGCCATAAATCATGGCAAGAACTATCCACACGTCAAGTCCTAGTGCAAATGCGTCTGCGCTTATTTTCATCATGTAAGGCGTCAGTTTCAAAACACGGAAGTATGCGTACCATATGAATTCAACCACTTGACACACCAGAAGCAGGGACGCTTGGTCGCTGAACTCTTTCATGATGTGCTTGTTTGCGTAGAGCCCGATGTTCGACGTCTCTAAAATGCTGTATCCATGTAAAATCAAATTGGCAGCGTCTTTTGGTACACTGGTTGTCATGTTCAGCATGTAAATTGCAAGCACGTGATGCAGTATGTATTTGGCCGTTCGGTTCAATGGTTCGTGTTTCAACATGTGGATGGTGTCATACACGTAGAATCCTATGCTGATTTGTGTTGCATACAACAAGTCGTATTCGTTTGTGTAATGCAACAAAAATATTGTGCTGTGAATCAAATCCGTGATGTTTTTGCTCACATTTTCGGGTTTATATTTGGAAATCTCTCTGCACACAAGATGCCATGTGGCCACGATGGGAATCAGGTGGCTTATCATTGGATTGGATTGGCTACTCATCATCCGGATGCTGTCTTTAAATTGGTACATTTGTTTTTTTCTTGGTGTGCTGTGTGTGCAGTGCATCCAAAAAAAATTAGTTTGAATCTGTAATTTTTTAAATAAAATTATCATAAATTGTCGTAAGATATCATATTAAGTAAGCGTGAGGACAACATGGATACTGCGGTAGATAACATTTTGATTATACTAACTTGCACCGTAACCGTTAATCATCATAAGCACTTTTTGGTTCAAACCGACCCAACCGAACGATTAAAACTGTATTTGAAGTCAATCAAACAGTGGTTGGAAAAAACAACGTTTAAGGTTTGCGTGGTTGAAAATTCGGGATACACTTTTCCTGAATTGGATGACTACGTGCAAAAATACGGCAGTCGATTTGAAATCATTACATTCAATGAGATGACACTGCCGGAAAATTTGCAGCACTTGAAGTACAACACGTCAAAAGGAGCAAGTGAAATGTATTCAATCATTCATGCTTATCAACACACAAAATTCAAACATGGTGTCAACTTTGTGATAAAGATAACTGGAAGGTATTTTGTGCCTCTTTTTTATGAATACATTGCCAATATTGATGTAAAAAATAGAAGCAGAAATCTGCACATATATGGGGACGAAAACTCCATCATTGGAATCCGGCAACACCGTGAGTCAAATGAGACACGGTGTGAAATAATTGGTATAAACACGTTGTTCTTTCATTTTCTATTTTTTCTCAATCTCTCGGATGACAATGGCGCATTTTTTCCACACGTTGAAACAATTTACTTCAATCGAATGATGTCGTTCGACCAAAATAAAGTTGTGAAACTTCCGATATTTCAAGTTGAACCAACTCAAATGGGAGGAGGCAATTGCATAACGACTCAACTCTGAGATTGATTGACGATTGACATTATGTATGACGTTGATAAAAAAATGGTTGGCCTACCCCCGGCCTTGTTTTGTTGTCTTGGTTTGCTTGGTTTGCTTGGTTTGCTTGGTTTATTCTTTGTTGATGGCATCTTCGGTAATGGCATCTTCGGTAATGGCATCTTTGGCGGCGGAAAGGCTAGTGCAGCCGCCGAGGTCGATCCGAGGAGGAGGCGCTGAGTAGTCGCGAAACTCCGGCTTCTCAACTCGGCTTGCCGAGCACTTCCAGAACCAGGGCTCGTTGTAGACGATTTTGACTTCTTCTCCTTTCAGCAATTTGTCTCGAGTGGCTTGCACAGTTGGGTTTCTCTTGTTCCACACCTTGAAATGAATGAACACCTTGTTGTAGCACTCGCCGCGTTCGTTGGTCTTGGCAACCATGTCGATGCGGTCGATTGGTCCCAGGTCCAGCTTTTCAAACACGCCGTAAATGTCCTTGCGCGTCGTGCTCTTGAACACGCGCGGAATGCAGATGCTGGGCTCATTCGGCTTGGGCTCGGATTTTGATTCATGCTTCGTTTCGTTGTTGATTTTTGGTGCTTCTGAATTGTTCACTGAGTTGTTCGACGCCATTGTTGTTCGTGGATGTTCGTTTGGACACTGCTTTAAATTGAGTTGGTTCGAAAAGCAATTCAATTTTTTTTTGAAATACTGAAAAATGAGAGCCACATCGGGTCTCAGTGGTGTATGGTCTGTCTCCTGTAATGGATATATAGCTGCTATAATAAGGGGGGCAATTTTTATGGGTTTTTATGTGCAATTAAAAATGTGGTCAACATGGTATTGCTGTGAGGAGACATATTATATCGGCGTGTTGGCTTTAAGTTTGTTTCATCAAAAAAACATTTTTTTTATTGGTTTTGGTTTTATTGGTTTTATTGGTTTTATTGGTTTTATTGGATTGGGTTGGTTAGTCGTCTTCGTCTTGTTAGTCGTCTTCGTCTTGCCACCAGAACTGCGACTTTGGCGGAAGCTCCGGCAGCTTCAGCTTTTGTGGAGGTGCTTGTTGTTGTTGTTGCTGTATTTTTGCCTTCAATCTCTCGGCCATCGTCAGTGGTTTTGTTTGGGTTTGGGTTTGTGATTGTGTTTCTGGCTCTAGCTCTGGCTCTTCTGGTTGCAGTGCTCCAAATGAATTGTTTCTTGGATTGTATGAAGAATGGACTTGACGCGAAGGGGCTTCATATTCATGCTCTCGATGGTCATCCGTAAATTCAGGTTGGCGATGGCTTCGTTGTGGTTGTGGTTGTGGTTGTGGTCGTTGCTTCTTGCAATAGCTGGTTGTGTGCCCTTTTTGTCCACATGTCAGGCAGGCTTGATTCAACAGCGTCGGGCAAACCAGTTTGCCATCCGGTCCAGGAGCAGATTTCAGGTAATGTGAGCTGTATTCTCCTTCGGTCTTTCCCGCATCAAAGCACACCTTGCAAAAGGGTTTGCCTTTCTTGCGGCTTGCCTCCTTGGCTTGTTCGGCTGTCATCGGTTTTGCGTTCTTTGCGTTCATTCTTGTCGTTGTTCTTACGTTCACTGCCTCACCATGTTGCATCCGGAAAGCAATTCAATTTTTTTGGAAACTCGGTGGGATTTTTGGAATTTTGGGATTTTTGGATTTTTGGAATTTTGGGGTTTTTGGGATTTTTAACTTTGGAACAAAGGATGACACTTCTTCCAAAGATGGGGCGATGGATTATTATTTACCTTGGGAATCCAGGCAATGCACGACTGGGGCCGCTAAAAGGTCCGCTTGGGCGACCAGCCAGGTGCAGGCCGATTGCACTTGCTTCACTTCGAGTGAGGGCGCCAGCATTGTTGGCTGCGTGCTGAGCAGCCCGCGTGGGATTTGCCAATAAACCAGTGTTGGAGCTAAAGGTGTGGCCTCCGGACTGGTAGGTTGGACCACGGATTCCGTTGGATGAGCCGCCAAAAGGGACTCCAGGGCGAGACATGCGAGATGACATGTTGAAAAGCAGAGGGGGTAGGGGAGGGGTCAAAGAGGGTTATGCAATAATCCGATAAAATATTTTTGTCGTTTTTTCTTTTTTCTTGTTTCTTTTTTCTTATTTCTTGTTTCTTTTTTCTTGTTTCTTTTTTCTTTTTTTTTGTATTTTTAAAACCAGTTCCCTGAAGATGCATCCGAAATGCTTTCGGCACCTTCAATCAGTGTCTTTCCGCCTTCTTCCAAAGCACCCAGATAGTCATGGTGCTTGATGTCTGCAATGGTTGACCCAAGGTCATCTACGGCTGAAAACCCGCTGCCAACGGCACCACCAAGGTGCGAACCGATTTCGACAACGTCGTGAACAATGTGCAAAAGTCTCATTTTTTTATATTTATTCATGACATTAAAATAAATACAAAATAATTCATGCTTAAATTCATTGATTCAAGCTCAGCATGTAGCTGAACTGGTTCAGGGAACCCAGCAGCTCGTCCCGAATGTTGAGCAGGTCGGTTCCCATTGATGCTGGCATGCCCTGCAGGTACCGCTTGTAGTGCTCCACGCGCCGCTTCAGTTCCGGCAGTGAATTGTAGGAATGCAGTGGCATGTGCGTCAGCGTGGCGCGCGTGTTTTTCGACCCCAGCAGCTTCTCCACAAAGCTGTCCACCTGCTCCGACAGCGCTTCATGCAGGTTGTCGGTGGCTTTGTGCACGGAATAGCTGTGCGTCCGCCAGTGGTGCAGCTTGACGGCATGCAGCATTTCGGTCATGGTGGCCACTATCTGGTTCACGCTGTATCCGCTCTTCGTGCTGCTGCGCGTTCTGTTGTTGCGCTTTACACGCTTGACGCTTCTCTTATTGCTTTGTTTCGGCATTCTTATAATTTACGCACACATATTATTTTTCATTTTTTTTTTGGGGACTCACTACCACGTACTCCGGGCTTGCCGGCGATGACAACAGTGCTGATGAAGATAAATCAATCGATTTCTTTTTCCTATATCTCTTTCGTTTCTTGGATGATGCGGTGGTTGCTGATTTTTCTTCTTCTTCATTGTCCTCTCCATCCAAAGGAGGCTCTTCGATTATGGTTGATTGGTTGTGGTGGTGCTGGTCCAGTTGCACATGCACTTCTTCTGGCTGCACTGGCTCGTTTGTTGGCTCTTGGACTGGCTCTTGGACTGGCTCTTGGACTGGCTCTTGGACTGGCTCTTGGACTGGCTCTTGGGCTGGCTCTTGGGCTGGCTCTTGGGCTGGCTCTTGGGCTGGCTCTTTTGTTGGCTCTTTTGTTGGCTCGTTTGTTGGCTCTTGGGCTGGCTCTTGGGCTGGTACTTGTGGTTGTTGGACTGGTTCCTGGACTGATTGTTGTGGTTGTTGTTCTGACTGTGCTTGGTCTGCTTGAGGAGGCTGCATGGTTGTCGTGTCATTAATGTTATGTTGCAGAGGCGTTGACCTTCTACGCTTGTTGCGTCTCGGACAACAACAACACGTAAAAAAACGTCTCCATGCGCTAGTCTCAGACATTGAATTTGTATTTGATTCTAGACTCTGATTCATTAACGCTTTATATATTTAAACTGGTTTTTATGTTTTTATGCAATTTTGCAATTTTGCAATATTAACAATAGTCGTGGACTACTGTTCATACATTTCAATGTTAATAATGACGCTCCCCACCGGGTTCGAACCGATGACCTTGTGGTTAACAGCCACACGCTCTACCTACTGAGCTAGGGAAGCAAGGTGTGTGTGATGACTTTTGTGTCATTCACACAGTTTGGGTGCATTATTTTTTGAGAGATTTTACGCATTGTCTAAATGAATGCATTATGCATTATGCATTATGCAAAAAAAATGTATAATTTTTTCCACACGTTTCATTGGTTTTGCTTTGCTTTTCTTTGCTTAGTGCTTTGCTTAGTGCTTTGCTTAGTGCTTTGCTTTGATTGCTTTGCTTGCTTTGGATCGGGTCTGCATGCAGTGGCTTGGTTCGATTTTTGGTGGCTCTTCAATTTGAGCAGATAGGCGCAACATGTGGATGTCTTGATGCAGTGAATTGAACAGTGCGGTTGCTGTGCGCAATTCTTTTCGGTACATTTCCAGCCCTTTTGCTGCCCACAGCGTCCCTATGTGCGACACTTCTGGCGATTCTCGGATTAGCACCAGCCGGATTTGCGAGTGCGTTTCTTTGGTCTCGTTGGTGTCGGTCATGTTCACGATGTGGTTGATAAGCGTGGTCTCCTGGTGCGGCTGGAATTCCAATTGAAATGTGGTTTTGTCTTTCATGTTTTGGTCACATTTCATGTTTTGGCCAAACAGCATCCAGCAGGACTTCGAGTCTTCGGGAACCTGCTTCACCACACACAGGCGCCAGTTATGCGTTTTCATTTTCAGCACAAATGCTCCGGTAGTCATGGGTCTGCTGCTCATTGTTGTGTTGCTTGTTGCTTGGTTGTTGCTTGGTTGTTGATTGCGTTCAATTTTTTTTTAATATTCTGTTTTTTTAATTTGGGTCCGGATTTGCGTTTCTCATTGCAGCAATCAACACCAGCATGATGTACAATATGACCGTTATTATTTCGCCCGGATATTCCACCACAGACCCTGTCATTTTCACATGGTTCATGCTTGCAATTGTGTAGGTGTAGTTCGGGTTCATGGCTTACAACTTATGGCTTACAGTTTACAGTTTACAGCTTATGGGGGGTGTCTTTTTAATTCAATTTTTCGAATAAAATGCATTGCTCAACAGGATGGTTCCCGCAATTCCGAGCACCAAACCCACGTGGTAATTCACCTGCATCCCTCGATACACTTGCAGCCAGTTGGCAGCGTCTTGTGTTTTATTGAAGTGCAGCACCATCCAGTCGCTCTTTGGCGACAGCATGTAGTAAAAGTAGTTGGTTGCCAGCGTGATGGCCGCCACGGAGCACAGCAGCGCTGCACGCGACATGGTTGCGTATTGGTGATGAACGCCTAGGAGGAGCGCGGATAAAAGCAGTCCCCAGCCGAAGCCGCGCAAATAAATGCCGCGCCTCTCTTCTGTGATTTTGGCGTATGTTTGCTGCTGGTCTTTCGTTAAGGACCGCATGTAATTGTTTACGAGCTGAGACCGGTTTCCCATGTAGGTGCAGTACGCCATGCCTGCAAGCAGTGTGGCGGCAATTCCGCAGCTAGTTGCACAACACTTCATCGAATGAAAAATATATATAATTATAATGATATAATTATAATGATATTTTTATAATTGTATTTCGTGTGGGTTTGTGGGTTTGTGGGGTTGTGGGTTCAGTCTTCGAAGCGCAGAACCCCTTTGTGCATTTCCAGGGTGTTGAAAATGGCGCCATTGATGTAGGCATCTTTCAATGCAGACACGCTCAGTTCCGAATCACGCAAATCCGCCATCGATAAATTTGCGTCCGTCATGGTCGCGCCCTTAAACTTGCAGTTTCGCAGGTCGGCTTCTTCCAGTTTGACACCCGTCAGGTTGGCGCCTTCAAAGTTGTTGTGTGCCAGGTTGGCCATTGTGCCGTTGGGGCTGAATTTCACTTTTTGCAGGTTGGCGTCCTTGAAACTGATGTAGGAGGAGTTTCTTCCAGACGACGACATGTTGGGCGGAATCGTTAGCATTACGCCCTCGCCAAATGACGCGCCTGCAAGGTTCGCCTTTTCAAATGACACCCCGTTCAATTTGGTTTCAGCGCCTTCAAATTTCGCATTGGTGAAGTTGGCTTCGCGGAATTTGCTCCCACTGAAGAACACGTCGGTTAGAACGCTGTCGTTGAATTGCGCCTTGTCAGCAGAGGACAACTTGTTCAAGTCTGACTCCGTGATGCGGGCGCCGCTGAAACGCGCTTCTTTTACACTGGCATCTTCAAACACGCATCCCCGAATGGTCGCTCCCGTCAGGTTGGCGCCGTCCAGCTTCGCGTTCTGAAACATGATGTTTTCCAGGGTCGCGCCGCTCAAATCGGCACCCCGCAAATCAACACTGACCATGTTTCCACCCAGGATTTTGATGCCCTTCATGTTGCGGCCTTTCAGGTCCACATCATCATTGGCTCTCACGTTCTTCAGGGTTGCGCCGGGTTGAAAGTCTTCTTTGGTCTTTTGCACCAGGTCTTCGTCGTCAGAGGACCTGGGTGAAGCATCAGCTGCCTTTGGTGAAGCTTCGGCTTCGGCTTTTGAGGCTTCGGCTTCGGCTTTTGAGGCTTCGGCTTTGAGCATGTGCGATATATCCCATCCTGCCAGCTTGTACTTCTTCTTCAGCTTGTCGCTCATGACTTTCTTGAATTCGGCCTCACCTTCTTCCAGCGAAGATGCACGCACAATCTTGGTGTTTTTGCCTGGCAGTTCGCCAATTCGGTTCCAAGCTTGAATCAACAAGTGTTCACCCGTTGCTGGAACATGGAACAATGCCAGGCAGTAATACTTCTGGCTACTGAAGTCGTCCGCTTTGATTTCATTCGACTTGTATTCCAAATAGACACCAGCAACTCTGATGCATGGGTGTCCCGTTTCTTCGGTTGCATATCCATTTAGTATGAATGCTGCACGGAATTTTTGTTTTGTGAGTGGACTCATCCCTTGTTCTATTCCAGCGTCTTGGCCCATTTTTTCCAGCCAACTGAACGCAGGGCCTTCCGACGCTTTTTCGGTTGCCTTTTTGGTTTTGGACTTCGACGACTTCGGGGACTTGGGAGCTTTTTTGGCCGTCTTTGTTGGAGACGGCATCCGGATTGGGGATGGCATAACTGCGGCCACTGGGCTTACAGCGGCCACGCCAGGCTTTCGCTTAACACTGCATTTGCCCGTTTTTCCCCAAACGCAGTCTCCGTCCGTCTCACATTCCATTTTGTCTTTGATTGTCGAACACTTGCTGCCTCCTAACATCATTGTTGTATGACTTGATTCTCGTTATAAAATAACAAAATACATTTTTTTGATTTCAATTTTTTTCTGAAAGGTTTTGAAAAAAATATTTTTTTTTGGTTTTTTTGGGGTTTTGGGGTTTTGGGGTTTTTTTGGGGGGTTTGACTATACCTTTGTTGCTTTGTTGCTTTGTTTGGTTTTCTAGTCCATGTATTCGTTGTCTTCTTCTTCTTCTTCTTGGTCTTCAGGCTGGTCTTGGTCATACTGTGCGTCGTATGCCATCATGCCAAAACTCATGCACAGGTCTCGGATTTGACGCTCGATGTGCACATGCACTTCTCTTCCTTGTTGGTTTCTTCTCAGGTGCAAGTTGTTGTTGGCGGCATTTTCCACGATTGCAATGATGCGCTCGTTTAGTCCGCAGATTTCGGCTCGGTGCTCCAGTGCATCACGCGCTGCGCGTTCGTCCTGGTGTCGCATTCCGATATGCATGTTCATGGTCATCACGCGCACATACTCTTCTGTCAGAACTTCACGATGCTGCCGCGTTAATTCCAACTCGTCCTGCAGTCTCTGGTTGCTTTGGGCTGCACGCTGTATCATCTCTTCTATGCGACTTCCTTGAATTTCGTCCAGGCTGTGCACTTCATATGCGTCATTCACATGCTCCCGGCACATCGGGCACCTGTTGCGATTTTCCGCACTGCTTGCCATGTTTCCCATCATGCATGCGAAATGGAACTGGTGGCCGCAGTTCAGGCTCACGAAGTTGCGTGCAGGGTCGGTTGCGTCCAGGCATATGGCGCAGCAGTTGGCTTCTTGGTCTTGATCTTGGTATTGGTTTTGGTTTTGGTGGTCGTCGTCTTCAATAATAATGCGCGCCGGCTGGAATGCCACGTCTGGAAAGTCATCGTAGCTTTGGTCGCCGTAGCTTTGGTCGCCGTAGCTTTGGTCGCCGTGTTCCATTTGCACGGTCTCGTCATCGCTGTCGTCGTCATTGATTTGGATCACTTCCATCATTCGGTTGATTTGCTCCACTTCTGCATCGTCTTCGATTTGAATGACTTCGTGTTCTGCTCTTGGTGTCGTTGGACAAGAATTGTGTTCTTCGATTTCCACAAC
>Ga0194130_10001844_pt1 | contig 32561 bp, 23 predicted proteins | sample TA2KigsurfametaG_FD_160084 | JGI IMG/M metagenome (GOLD analysis project Ga0194130, IMG submission 160084) | Freshwater microbial communities from Lake Tanganyika, Tanzania - TA2015050 Kigoma 12 surface | ecosystem: Environmental > Aquatic > Freshwater > Lake | place: Tanzania: Lake Tanganyika...
ATGGCATGTGAGGGAATACGATCCGGAGGCGATGCGTCAAATTTTGGAATCCGTCTTTGGTCAAGTGGACCTGCGCGGAGTCTTTGGCAGTGAAAAGGTCATGGACTATTACCAGAAGAACAAAGAATCTGTTCGCAAATTCACCCGATGGGATTTTTTGAACCTGCAATACCGTCTGCCGCGTCGGTGGCTTCAAGTTCCTTATGACCTGGCCAATCGGCTTAATCGGCGCAGCTTGGAACAGAAGAATGATCTTTTGGTCCGCCAAATCAGCTCCGACGATTACCCCATTCGTCCATTGAGCCCGCAGGCTTTGGACTATTTTGCGGTATGCACCAAGTAGGTCTTTTCGGAATCCTGCCAATTCACTTGTTTCGATTATTGATCGTTGCCTTGGGCCTCTGCCTTTTGATGGCTTGCCGCAAAGAATCTCCTATGCCGATCCCTCCTAATCCCAATCCCAAGTACCGTCAATACGGAATTCCATTCCAAGGCATCCCCGCTACCCAAGACATCGTCATGTACGAAGTCAACATGAGGGCCTACAGTCCTGCAGGAAATCTCCAAGGGGTGATCGATCGTTTGGACTCCATCAAACTACTGGGCGTAAATGTGTTATGGATCATGCCCCTGCACCCCGTGGGGATTCTTAAGGGCATCAATTCTCCTTATTGCATCAGAGATTACAAGGCCGTAGGGGCTGAATACGGGACCTTAAACGACTTAAGGCGATTGACCGACGCAGCCCATGCCAAGGGGATGGCCGTCATCATGGATTGGGTAGCGAACCACAGCTCCTGGGACCATCCTTGGATGCAAAACGAGGGTTGGCATACCCGCAACGCCCAAGGCCAGGTCGTGCATCCGCCGGGGACCAATTGGTTGGACGTGGCCGATCTGAATTATCAGAATATGGAAATGCGTGCGGCCATGCAGGATGCCATGCTGTACTGGTTGTACGAAGCCAATGTGGACGGTTACCGCTGCGATTATGCGGATGGGGTGCCCTATGACTTTTGGCAGGATACCTGGTCCCTTGTCCACTCCATTCCAGGACGGCAATGCATCTTGTTTGCGGAAGGAACCCGACCGGATCATTTCAACGCAGGATTTGACCTGAATTTTGCTTGGTCTTCGTATTCCATTCTCCAACAAGTTTGGCAGGGACAGTCTCCACAGAATTTTCTTAACAACCGATTGATCCAAACCAATTCCTCACCACAAGGAAAATACTGGTTGCAGTTCACGACCAACCACGACGAATCTGCCTGGGATGCCACGCCCGTTACCCTTTTTGGTGGGTTGACTGGGGCCCTGGCTGCCTCCGCATTGACCTTGATGAGCGGGGGACCGCATCTGCTCTACGGAAGCCAGGAAGTCGGAACCGCCCAAAACATCCCCTTCTTCTCGCGCTCGGCAATCAATTGGCAAGCCAACCCCGGGATGTTGCGCGCCTACCGCAGCATGATGGCCTTCTATGGTGACCATGCCGCAGCCAGAAGCGGTATCCTCACCTCCTACCCCCATCCGGATCTGGCGGTAATTCACAAAACCCTTGGATCCGATACCGTGTTGGCCCTTGTAAATACCCGGAACCGGGTTGTTTCCTATTCCATTCCCCTTTCCTTGCAAGGCTCGGAATGGAGAAGCGAATTTGCTTCGGCCATGGTGAATACGCCCACCACCCAAACCTTGATTTTCCCTAACGAGCTTACCCTTCAGCCTTTCGAGGTCCTCCTTTTGACCAAGCCATGAGGGTTTGGCTTGGACGTCATCGAAAGACTTTTCGTCGATTTGGGGTTGTGGCAGTGACGACTGCCCTACTCTCCCTGGGGGTATGGTTGACGATTCGGCATACCTTGTTGGACCGAGGTTGGAAAATTGCCCAAAATGCAGCCCTAAGTAAGGGATACACGCTGCAATGCAAGTCTATGGCCTTTGACGGATTGTTCCATATTCAGGTCCAAGGCTTAGCCCTGACCATGGAAGGTAAGCCCCTGCTTCAAATTCAAGAGACCCAAGCGGCTCCGTCCTTTATAGCCCTGTTGCAGGGGAAGCCCAGGCTTCGAAAATTGCATCTGCTCAAGGTCGCCGTCCACTTGTTAAATACTTCCTCGGGTTGCAATTACCGTAATTTAATTAACACTGATCAAACAATTGCAAAAGCGCCCAAGCCAGTCCGTTCCGATGGCGAATCGCAGCGTATCTACCGTGCGGTTTCCGCCGCAATGGACTGGTTGCCTTCGGATTTTAAACTCTTGAAGCTTAAAGCTGATTACTCGACCGACACGGGACAATGGGTGATCCATATTCCCCATATGCTGTACCAGGGCGAGCGTATTGACGGATCCCTGAATATCAAGGAAAACGGTTGTTTCACCGGATTTGCTTTTGATGGCCACCTGGATCGCTCGGACATCACCGGTCAAATTCGCCTACGTCCCTATGCAAGAGGTAATTCAAATCTGCGCTCCACGCCGATGGAATCGGGGCTGAGCCGTGTGGTGCTTCCCTTGACCTTGAATCGTTGGGGCTTATCTGCTCAAATGAAGGAAGTCAATGTACAAGTAAGGCAGTTTAAAATGACGAACGGAGTTCTTGCCTTTGACTTGGAAGGTGACCTCCAATCCTTGCAGTTGATGCATCCTAAATTGGCGGTGGATACCGTGCTTTTTCCTCGTTGCCGGGGCCGTCTGCGAGGGAACGTCAGAGCCCATCAAGTGGAATTTGATAGTACCAGTGGTTTTCAGATTCAACAAATCCCTTGCCGTTTTTATATGCTTTGGGATCGTGGGCCCCAAGCTCGACTCGACCTTCGAATCACCACATCCAAGATTTCTGCTAATCGTTTCTTAGGCTCATTGCCCATCGGAATCTTTCGTAACCTCCAAGGGATGAAAGCCCAAGGCCGTTTGCATTGGTTCCTCAGTCTGCAATTGGAGGACCGTCAACCCGAACACTGTCGTTTTCGTAGCGCTTTGGTGAGTGACCAATTTCGGATTACCCGCATGGGGGTCACCAACCTCGCCAAAATGAACGGTGCGTTTGCCCATACCGTTACCCAGAACGGGGTTTCCCTTCGCAACCTCTGGGTGGGTCCCGAAAACCCCATGTACACCCCATTGCAACAAATCCCCGTGTCCATGCAACAAGCCATCATGACGGGGGAAGATGGGGACTTCTACCATCACCAAGGCTTCTATCCTGAAGCCTTTCGACGAAGCATTGCACAGAATTATCGCAAAGGAAAATTTGCACGTGGGGGCAGCACCATCACCATGCAATTGGTCAAAAATGTTTTCTTAAATCCTCGCAAAACCATTGCCCGCAAAGCGGAAGAATTGCTCATCACTTGGATCATTGAGAACCAAGGAATCACCTCCAAAGCCAGGATGATGGAAGTGTATCTGAATGTGATTGAGTTTGGGAGCAATGTTTGGGGTATTGGGGAAGCCTCTCGTTACTACTTCGGCAAGCATCCATCAGCCCTAGACCCTATCGAATCGGTGTTCCTGGCTGGATTGGTACCCAGACCCCGGGTATTTCAGAACCTCCTGGAACCTGACGGCACAGTGTCTTCCAAGAATGGTAATTTCATTGCCATTCGAAATCGCTTTGTCCGAAGGGGGCTCTTGCCCCAGGAGGATTCCAATCGCGTACATGTTGGGCTCTTGAGGTCGGTGTACCGCCATCTTCAACCCATGGATTCTGCGACCTTGGCCAAGGAATTGTTGGATGTAGACTTTGAAGACTACTAGTTAATCGTCTTTGCCCTTGATTTGGGATTGTTGGTTCATGATCCAATGCAAGGCTTGCATTGGGGTCAAATTATTGGTTTCCAATGCCACGAGGGATTCCTTCAGGGCAAGAGCCTGCGCATCCCCTTCCCCCCACAAGGACAGTTGCCATGACGAATTTGGGTTAGGGACAGATTTTGAAGCAGGTACTTTGGCGGTTTCGTCACGCAGGGATTCCATATGCTCCAAAATAGCTTCGGCTTCATGAATGACCGCTGCGGGGACACCGGCCATCCTAGCCACATGCAGCCCAAAACTATGGGAAGAACCTCCGGGCTGCAGGGTACGAAGAAATTCCATACGATCTCCCTGCCTGGATACCGAGACATGGTAATTGGCAATTCGAGAATACTTGTCGGCCATGCGATTCAGTTCGTGGTAATGGGTCGCGAACAAGGTCATCGGACGGTGCCGAGGATGCTCATGCAGATAGGCCGCTATAGCCCATGCCAAACTGATCCCGTCGTAGGTCGAAGTTCCTCGTCCAATTTCATCCAATAACAACAAACTACTCCCGGTCATATGGTGCAAAATGGTGGCCATTTCTTGCATTTCCACCATGAACGTGGACTCACCCGCGGCCAAATTATCGGAGGCCCCCACCCGCGTAAACAGCCTATCCACCAGACCCATGCAGGCCTCAGTTGCGGGCACATAACAACCAATTTGCGCCATCACGACCAGAAGGCCCGCTTGCCGAAGCAAGGCTGATTTCCCGGACATGTTGGGTCCTGTAATCATCCATATTTGCTCATGGCCGGGGTCGAGGTTCAAATCATTGGGGATATAGGGCTTGGAATCCGGAAGGATTCGCTCCAATACGGGGTGCCTTAATTGTTTGACCTGAAGTCCAACCGAATCGGTGAAGCGAGGTTGGACATAATTTCGGTCTTTGGCGATTTGAGCAAAACCCAGCAGCACATCTAAGGTTGCCAGGCGCCGTGAAGCCTGCTGAAGGGCCGGCACATGGCTCGCAATTTCTTGAAGCAAGAGCATGTAGGTCTCTTGCTCCAAGGCTTGAATTCGCTGATCGGCTGACAGGTATTTCTCTTCGAAGGCTTTGAGCTCCGGGGTGATGTACCGTTCTGCATTGACCAAGGTTTGTTTGCGGATCCATTCGACGGGCACCTTGTCTTTGTGGGCGTGGGTGACTTCGAGATAAAATCCAAACACTTGGTTGTAACTGATTTTGAGCGATGAAATTTTGGTTCTTTGAATCTCCTCTTCGACCATTCGGTTCATGAAACTTTTGGCATTCTCCTTGAGGGCACGGAGCTCGTCCAAATCGTCGCGGTAACCGGAACGAATAGCCCCTCCTTTGGAAAGGATAGCAGGGGCATCCTCATGAAGAACCGACTCGATACGCTGGGCGACCATGAGCAGGACCGGGAACTCAGCCAATATATTTTGCAAAGCCTTGGACTCGGGGTCCGTGGATGCCCTATCGCGTATGGACTCTGCAGCCCTGATGCTCAGGGCCAATCGCCATAACTCCCTAGGACCGCTACGCATAACCCCTACCCGGGCTGCCATTCTTTCCATGTCCCCCACCTCAAGCAAATCTGTACGATGGTGTTCGGCCTCTGCGCTATGATGCAAAGCCCATTCCACCACATTTTGCCGGGCCTCTATGGCCTCACGGTTCCGGAGCGGCATGGCTACCCATTGCCGTAACAACCTGGTTCCCATGGGTGTACAACAAGCATCCAAGGAAACTGCCAGCGAAATCCCTCCGGGCTGTTGAGGCTCAAGCAATTCCAAGGTTCTCACCGTGAAGGGATCCATCCACAACGTATCCGTCGTTTCCAATCGAGACAAGCCGTAGAGCGGTAAGGGACCATCCCTGCGCGTTTCTTGGAGGTAATGCAAGATGGCACCTGCCGCGATTTGTGCAGCCTCCAAGCCTTCCAAGCCATAACCTTTGACCGAGAGGCTTTGAAATTGCTTCTGCAATCTTCCCAAAGCACCTTCCTTTTCCCATACCCAATCGTCCAGCCATTGCCAAGGCCATCCGTCGCCCAACGCTTCCAGGACCTGGCTTTTCTGCCATTTGTTCCCTAACAACTCCAACGGTGCATAACGGCGTAACAAACTGCCAATTTCCTGGAGCGTACCCTGCATGGCTTGGAAGGATCCGGTTGTCACATCGCAGAAGGCCAGTCCATAAACCCCTTGGCCGGCCCCATGGAAGGCCGCCAAAAAATTATTGCGGGTATGATCCAGCAAGGAATCGCTGAACGCCACCGCAGGAGAAACCAATTCGGTGACATCCCGTTTGACAATGCCTTTGGCTTGTTTGGGATCCTCCATTTGATCGCAGACCGCCACCCTCAACCCTGCTCGAACCAAACGGGGCAAATACTGGTCCAACGAATGATGGGGGAATCCTGCCAAGGCCATTTCTGCGGCAGCCCCATTCGCACGCTTGGTCAAGGTGATTCCCAAAACCTTGGAACATTGCACCGCGTCATCCCCAAAGGTTTCGTAAAAGTCCCCTACCCTGAACAAGAGCATTGCCCCGGGGTATCGCGCCTTGATCTGCGCGTATTGTTTCATCAACGGGGTTTCGGTGGCGTTCTTGGTGGACATCACGAATAGAGTCAAATCAGGCAATGTTCCACAAAACAGGCAACGAGTTCACGCCGATGCAGACCACAGGCCGTGAATTAACTTGGAGGCCAAAACCTCTAAATCTCCTACCTGGCATGCGCCTCAAAAGCATGAATGAACTGAACCGCCCACCCTTGGAACAGTCCAAAAATAACCCCAAAATACCCGTGGTTGCCGTTTTGCCTAACCTTCGCAGCCTCCAAAATGTGGGCTCTATTTTCCGATCTGCGGATGCCTTTGGCCTCAAGGAAATCATCCTTTGCGGTTACACCGGCCGTCCACCTCACCGGGATATTCACAAGGCCGCATTGGGGGCTGAAGAAAGCGTGACCTGGAGAGCCTGGGATGATCCGTTCGAAGCCCTGAGGCAACTGCGGTCGGAAGGGTATACCTTGGTTGCTGTTGAACAAGCTGAGCCTTCGCATTCCTTGGCCGATTGGTCATGGGAGGGGCAAGAACCCTTGGCCTTGGTCTTTGGCAACGAGATGGACGGCTTGGATCCTGCTTTACTCCAAGCCTGTGATTGGGCCTTGGAACTCCCGCAGTGGGGATGTAAACATAGCCTCAACGTTTCAGTCTGCGCAGGCATTCTCTTTTGGGAAGTTGCTCGACGAGCAATGTCCGACCTTAGATAAGGTCAAGTTCCGCAAAAGGTGCAATAACCTGCATCACCCAGGGGTGGTGGCTGATTAAGCCTGCGCTGCAGTTCGCTTCGTTGATAGGGTTCACGGATGGCTTTCAGAAGCTCATCCCAACCTGCATCACGATCATGGAGGACCTTTTGGTCCAAAGCATCCTCGACCAGGTGATTGCGTGGGATCATGCTTGGGTTTTGGCTTTGCATCTGGGCCAAAGAGGATAGACAGGCACCATCACCAGCCCCTTCCAAAAAATTAATCCAACGAGCAACCCAATCCCTGGACGGGAGATCAACGGATATATGCCTACTTGAGGATTCCAGTAACCCGCCCTGCACGGGATAAGACTTAGAATCAAATTGCATCGCTTCTTGGAGAATTACTTCCAAATTAAGATAAGACAGAGCATAATCCGGTCTAGATTCCTCCAGCCATACCTGCCAATCCGAGACCAGGGAACAGGCCTCTTCATGGTTTGAAAATCGTTGAGGGTCAAGACCTAATTTCATCCATTGCATGCGTTTCAAAGCCTGCTCAACGCAAAAACGGTATTGTTGCAGCAAATCCTGGGCAATCAATACGGCCCTTCTCTCGTTGTGATCACTATCCAACAAGGGCAATAAACAGGACAGAAGTACCCCGGCGTTCCATTCCATGATCTCCGACTGCCGACCCCAGGCATAGCGGCCGTATTGATCGATGGAACTGAACGAACGTTTCAGATCGTACGTATTCACGAAGGCACAGGGACCCAAATCCAGGGTCATGCCCATCAAACTAATGTTATCGGTATTGAGAACCCCGTGAGCGAAGCCAACCCGCATCCAATGCGCCAAGAGTTCGGCTTGACGTCTGCTCCATTCTTCAAAATAGCATCTAACCGCCTCGGGATCAAAGTCTCCTACACCGTAAAGGCTACGTCCCTGCTCAAGAGCATTTGCCCCATTCCAAAGTCCTATACTTCGATTCAAAATCACCATGGCATAACGTGCATAGTCTTCCGGGGATAAAGCACGATTCGCATATTCCAAGGTTCCTATGCGGACATGATGCGGAGCTGTTCGCAAAAGCAATCCGCCTCTTTGATCCATTTCCCTCCAAACCTTATAGGGTGTTTCCAAAACCATCAGGGAACGGGTTGTCGGAACACCCAGCGCATGCAAAGCTTCCGTGATGATGAATTCTCTTAGCATCGCGTGGAGGGTTGCATAACCGTCTCCACCTCTGGCAAAAGGGGTGGGACCGCTTCCTTTAAGATGCACATCGTAACAAATTCCTAAATCATTCTGCCATTCGCCGAGCAACAGAGCCCTTCCGTCCCCCAGCATCGTGAAATAACCGTATTGATGACCGGCATAGGCCATGGCCATAGGCTGGGAGGTGGACTGAATCCACCCCGAAACCGAGTCCATATCGGCATGGGCCCACTCAAGGCTCATTTCCTCCGCCAAGGCCTGGTTGAACACAGCAATTCTCATTCCTAAGCCATTCGGTTGCGGCATATCCACCCCTAATCGCCCGGAGGTAAGGGTTTGACCCAGTGCCCGGTAATCGCTACGCCAGAAACTCAACGGTATTTGAGGGCTATCCCTAACATGAAATGCCTAGGAGCCATGTACCGTGCGGGATTATCCGGCGGCAGACCTCTTGAACGGGCATCGCGGGGATCCAAGAAGGCCGGATCTCGCCAAGAAGAGGGCACAGGGTCCCCGGGCTCCCAGGCACGTCCGGTTACCGGATTTGGAATGATGGCGTTGGCTTGGTTGAAGAGGTTGGTCAATTGCATGGACAATTCCCAGCGGTATGCTCCTCGAAGCCACCATTTGCGAACCGAAAGATCCATCCATTGTTGACCCTGACCCAACGCCGACCATAAGGCCTCAGGACGAGGATCCCTTTCGTAAATAGGCCTACCCGAAACAGGCTCTAAACCTTGAAAGGTGAATGGCGTATAACGCCGACCAGAGCGCAGAACTCCTTCGAGGTACAAGGACCAACGGTTTAACCAGGACTTCCCCCAAAGTCCACGCTTGCGGTCCAGGGTAAAAATAACATTACCCTTAATATCGTAAGGAGCATCCCATGCAAGGAATGTTTCTTTGGTATCCTGCCGATTTCCGGAATTCAGGATGGCCGTCAACGCTTCGCTGGCAGAAGAGCTTTGGCCACGGGCCACCATGTAAGAGGCCGAAACCTGTCCTTGGAACCATTGTCCTATTCTTTTGAAGTAGCCCAATTCCAAACCTCGAATCCGCGCATAATCCGAATTGATTCTCAGGGTTCTGGTTACCTCCCTACCCGTAAAATCTTTGATTTGGGTGGATGCTGCTGAAATAAAATCGTATTTGTCTTTCCAATAAGCGGTTACGGTGAGCGCATCGTTGGGGGTCAACTGTGTCCTCAATCCCAACTCGTACGAGATATCCATCTCCGGGTTCAAATCAGGATTCCCTACCCTGGCCAAAACCGAACGATCCTGGTACAAAGGATTCAAGCCCTGGTATAACCAGCTGGGATGCGGCATCACCATCGCATGGTTGTAATTGAAATAGAGCACTTGGTTTTCTCGAATCGGGAAAGAGGCCGATAATTTGGGCAATAAGCGGGCCTTGGTGCGCATCCCCAAAACGGAGAAGGTATGATCCATATAGTCCTTTCGGATTTCGTCCCGAATGGGCGAGCGAGAATCTCCAATGGCCCCGTCCACAAAGGTCCCGGGCATCCAATACTCCAAACGCAGGCCGGCCTCTGCAACCAACCCCAAGTACTTCAGTTTGTTGGACAGAAAGAAAGCTCCACGCTTGGGCTGAACCCTCCAAACATCGCTGTAATCCCCCAAACGAAAACTCTGAGAGAAAGTCCCATCGGCCAAAGGAATAGGCGCACCAATCCAAGGTCGAATAATATCAATCCATTGCAAATCCTGGTCCTTGAATTCTGTCCCAAAAATCAGGCGATCGCCCCGAGAATTGTAATAATAATTCCCGCTGGCTTTGACCGTGTATTCCAAAACATAGTGGTCATGCCACAAGGTTCCAATACCGCCATTGTTGTACAAGCCGGGCCCCGGGTTCACAAAAACCTGGGAGTCAAGCGGATTAAAATAAGTCACCGGAAAAGTCACAATTGAATTGGGATCAAATTCCGAATCCACCTCCTTGGGTCTCCAATCCCGACCGTTGGCATCCGCCCGCAATCGAACATAGAGTCGAGATGCGTTGACCGTATAGGAAAATTTCTTGGAGGTGGTATGATTGAGCTGCAGACTTTCGAGGTTGGTATCGTGGGTATAGGTCAGGGCATTATCCGGTTGCAAAGCAAATTCGAATTGATACCCCGGAAGGAAAGGTGCATCGTTCCCGATGATCCGTAACATATTAACATCCTGGTTGATGGTCAAAGAGCGTAAATAGGTTCCACTCAACCTAAGACCGGGATGAAAAGCATAATCCAATTTGAGCATACCGGCCCAACGGTTATCCTGCATAGGCGAAAAACCAGCGTTGGGATACAAAGAGGATTGGACCTGTTTGGCCGGGGTACGGAAATATTGGTCATCAAAGCTCCCTTTGAAGGAGGAGAATATCCTCAAAGGTTGGGGGAACAGACCTTTGAGGCTACCGCCCAAGGTGCCTTCCACCACTTGGTTATTCCAAACAGACGACCAAGCCTTGTTAAAGCCAAGCTGGTCCGAACGAGCTACCAGGGAATAGGCCCAGCGATCCCCACCCGAACGGGTCTTGGTTCGCACGATGCCCGCAGAACCATCCCCCTGTGTAACATCACCACCCCCTGTGGCGATATCCATTCGGTCTATGGAATTGGTTCCCAAGTCGATCCCAAATCCCGTGCCGGCCAAGGGATCCGTCGCCGATGCCCCATCAATCATGAACGCAGTTTCGTAGGTTCTGCCCCCACGGATGCTCAAACCCTCCGGATTAAGCATAACCCCGGCTTGGGTGTTGAGCACGGATTGCACCGATCGGGTGGGTGCAGCTTCAATGCTCTCCTGGCCTACGCGTTGTTCGGTTTTGGTTTGTTCGAGATCGATCAAGGGCTTATCGCCAACCACCACAACCTCCTGGTCCATGGTCACGGCCGAACGTCGTAATACAATGTTGAGGGAGGCGAATTTGCCTCCTTCGATGCGTACCCCGGTGTATATTTTCTTTTCGTAACCCAGATAAGAAACTTCGACCTGGTATTGCCCCGCGGGTATTTTTGCAATGCTGTACAAGCCGTCCAAATTGGACGAACTTCCTAGGCTACTCCCTTTGATCACCACATTGACGCCAATCAAGGGAAGTTTATCGTCTGCATCCGTCACCTTCCCGGCCAGGGTTCCTGTAGCATTGGAATTTTGAGCCCGAAGCGAGGAATCCACAGCGCAGCTTAGGCCCCAAAGGACCAGAACCAAGCGCCATTGCCGTCTCATTAGCCTATAATTTTCCGCAAAATTCAGGATCGGCATCGCCAACTAAAGTTCAGAGAGGTTCAGAAAGTTCATGCCATAGCGAAAATCACCCAAGAGCCGTTGCTTGAAGCGCTCGTAAAGTTCGGGATTCAGCATCAAATCCGAACCCTCCTCCCATTGAACCCAGAGGCAACGCAAGCCCCCAGCTTGCTCCAGGAAGGTGGCATAGGCCTGCTCGACCCCCGCTAGGTAATCTGCCGTTATTTCTTGTTCGAACTCACGGCCTCTTTGGCGAATATTCCCGAGTAGCCTGCTGGCCGGGCTGCTCAAGTACACCCACAATTGCGGCTGAGGCAGTTGTTGGTTGATGATAGCAAATAATTCTTTGAAGAGTTTGGCTTCTGGGGGTGGCAAGGTCTTGCTAGCAAAAATCAAGGATTTGTAAAAAGAATAGTCCGCGATCATTCCATCTTGTCGCCAATCCACTAAGTCCATTTCGGCGTGCATTTGCCGGTACCGCTCCGCCAAAAAAGCTGTTTCGGTAGAAAAGGCATACCTTTCGGGGTCCTTGTAAAAAGAAGGCAAGAAAGGATTGTCCAGAAATTTCTCGAGTAGCAAAGGCATATTCCAATCCTGGGCCAAACGTGTCGCCAAGGTGGTTTTACCTACCCCTATATTGCCTTCAATAACAATGTATTTCTTCATACCTCCTGCCTAAGGAATCCCCTGAACCTCAAGTGATCTCTGCCAGCGTATTGATTTCAAAATCAACACGGCGTACAGGCCCTTGATCCTGGCATTGCTGCAGCAATTCCGTCACTGTCAAACCCAAGACCGGATGCGTCCATTCTGGACGTATTTCCGCGAGAGGCTCCAAAACGAAACGCCGAAGGTGCAATCGAGGGTGGGGAACCCTGAGCTGAGTTTCCGAGGAAGGTTCCGGTACTGGGGGTAGAATTTCTTGGTCCACCCATAACAAATCCAAATCAATGCAGCGGTCTGCCATACCACCCTCCCTGCGACGCTCACGACCCATTTGCTTTTCGACTTTCATCAAGATGGCCAACAAATCCTCTGCGTCCTTGTCAGAACGATAGATGATCACCTGATTCAAGTAGTGGTTGGGCGATGCATACCCCCAAGGCTCGGATTCCCAAACGGAAGAGGCTGCAACGGGTTCGCCAAGGACAGATTCCAGCCATTGGCAGGCTTGGAAGAGCCATTCTGCCCGATTGCCCAAATTAGACCCCAGGCCTACCGCAAACTCTCGAGTATCTGCCTTCGTTAATTGGCTTTCCATCGTGATTGGATCATTGAATTGGGTTATTTTTGGGAGCGATATGGGGGCCGTTTAAATTCGGCCCTAAATAAAGGCCCAAACCGCATTCAATCCTTTCCTATGAGATCATTTTTCAAAATTGTCTTCGCCACCATGCTTGGGTTTCTGCTCACCCAGGTTGTTTTGGTTATTTTGGTCGTTGCCCTTGTGGCCGGCCTTGTCATGTCCGGTTCGGATTCGGAATCCAAAGAAATCGAGGCCCACTCCATTTTGCACCTTACCCTGGACCAACCCTTGGTCGAAAGAGGATCCACAAACCCGCTCCAAAGTTTTGATTGGGCCAGTTTGAAGGATAATTCCGGGATGCCGGTTTCGAAGATGCTCGTTGTTCTGCAAAAAGCCGCTCAAGACAAAAACATCGATGGAGTTTTCTTGGACCTTAGCGGCATAGAGGGGGATATGACCCAACAATCCAGGGTAAGGCGTGCCTTGGAGGACTTTAAGCGTAGCGACAAATTTGTGATTGCGCATTCGGAAGCCTATACCCAAGGCACCCTCTTGATGGCCTCCATGGCCGAGCCCATCACGATGGCACCGCAAGGGATTGCCATGTTCAACGGATTGGCTTTGGAACCGGTTTTCCTCAAAGGCATGTTCGACAAATTGGACATGGAAATTGACCTGATTCGGGTAGGCAAATACAAAAGTGCGGGCGAGATGCTCATCCGCGAAAACATGTCCGAGGAGAACCGTTACCAACAAAGTCAATTGCTGGAAGGTATTTACAACGAGATGCTTACAGGATACAGTCGCAATCTAAACTTGACCATCGATTCCCTGCGCAGGGTGGCCAATTCGGCCTTGGTTCGCAATGCCCAAACTTCGGTGGCCTACGGCTTGGTGGACAGCCTGATGTACCGCGATCAGGTATTGGAATGGCTCAAGCGTCGCACCAAAGCCAAAGCCATCGATAAACTGAAACTTGTGACCGCTGCTGATTATTTCGACTCATTGGAGGAGCATGTACAGGAAACCTTGCCCGGCATGCCGGCAGGCAGTGAAGAAGCCAAGGACCGTATCGCCGTGGTGTATGCCGAAGGGGATATCGTGAGCGGACAGGGTGCTGATAATGAGATGGGTGCCGATCGGATTTGCGATGCCCTTCGAAAGGCACGTTTGGACAAAAAAATCAAGGCCGTGGTCTTGCGCATTAATTCCCCCGGGGGATCCGCCCTGGCCTCAGACCTCATATGGAGAGAAACCAAAATGATACGCCAAGCAGGGAAACCCCTGGTGGTCTCTATGGGCGGTGTCGCTGCCTCAGGGGGTTATTATATTGCCGCCGCTGCGGACAGCATATTTGCCGCGCCCAGCACCATCACAGGATCTATTGGGGTCTTTGGCCTTGCGCCTTACGTGGGGGATTTCATGCGCAATAAACTAGGCATCACGGTGGACAGGGTCACTACAGGCCCCTACGGCGACTTTATGTCCTTATCCCGCCGTATGCGTCCGGAAGAGCGAGCCCTTGTTCAAGAAGGAGTCAACGAAGTCTACGAAACCTTTGTGGGCATTGTCTCCGAGGGAAGGCGTTCGGCAGGACAGTCGCTAAGTCGCGACTCGGTACATGCCTTGGCTCAAGGCAGGGTGTACACAGGTCGTCAAGCCATGGCCTTGGGATTGGTAGACCGCATGGGGGATTTGGACGATGCGATTGCATGCGCCGCTAAATTGGCCAAGGTCCAGAAGTTCCGCCTTAGGGAATTGCCTGATCAGGATGATCCCTTCGAAAAGATATTTGGTCAGATGACCGCGGCCTATAGCCGTAACCGCTTGCAAAGCGAATTAGGTCCTCTGTACACTCCCTACACCAAAGTTAAACATTGGGTGGAAAACCCCGGAATTCAAGCCCGCATGGAAATGAATCCCCCTGTAGGATTCTAGGCAGGCCTAACCCCCTCTCAGCCTGTTCCCGTTGAATATCCAAGAACACCTAAACCAAGAAGGGATTAGGATAGGACTCATACGGCTTAGCTCCATCGGAGATGTGGTGTTATGCACCCCTGTTATCCGATGGTTGCACCATCAATTTCCCAAAGCCGAATTACACTTTGTGACCAAAGCCGCCATGGCTCCTGTGTTGCAACATCACGCGCATTTGTCGCAATTGCATATCCTTCAGGACCATCAGGAAAAGCCTCTTTTGGATAAACTCAAAGCCCTGAAATTCGACGCGGTAGTCGATTTGCATTCGAATTGGCGCACGCTACGGTGGAAATTTCAACTTGCTCCACCCGGCTCAGGAATTCCCTTTCTTCGTTTCTCCAAAAACAATATACAAAAATGGTGGGTGGTTCAAACCAAAAAGAAACCTGTACTATACCTGCACACCGTCCAAAAATACGCCTTGATGCTACAGGAATGGGGCATCGCAGATGACGGACTGGGTTTGGATTGGTACTTTGATCCTAAGCTCACCGCTTCGGGAAGCAGCGAATCTCTCTTGAATCGGGAACTCGGTTGGAATCCACCGCAGGGAGTGACCGCATTGGCGCTGGGTTCGCAACACGCCACCAAATGCCTTCCCAAAGAAAAGCTTATCGACCTGTGCAGGCTGCTGCATGGACCTTTGCTTTTGTTGGGCGGGCCTAAGGACAAAGCCTTGGCTGAAGAAATCATCGCCAGTTTGAATCGCAAGGATATCGCTCATGGTTGCGGTCGATGGAATTTGCAAGAATCGGCCAAAGCCCTATCGGAATGCGCTTGCCTAATCACCCCGGACACCGGACTGATGCATATCGGAGCCGCGTTGGGAATAAAACTCTTTGTCATCTGGGGGAATACGTTGCCAGAATTTGGCATGTATCCTTGGTTACCTCGCTTAGGCAAAACGCCTTTGCCCGAACAATTCGAAGTGGATGTTTCCTGCCGACCATGCAGTAAATTAGGGTATGAGCGCTGCCCTCGTGGTCACTTTGATTGCATGACTAAGCAGGATATCCCTCGAATCGCCCAGGCCGTCTCGAATTATCTTCAATCCAGCCTGCCTAGGCAACAGCGATTCCAACCCTAAGGATCCAAATTCCATGATTTCCTCGACCGACCTCATACGCAACGCCGACGGCTCCGTTTATCATCTGGGCCTGCGCGCCGAACATCTTGCCGATACCGTGCTGCTGGTTGGCGATCCTGAACGTGTAGCCCAAGTTTCCCAACATTGGGAAAACATTGAATTTAGGCAGCATCGCCGTGAATTTGTAACGCATACCGGAACCTATCAAGGTCAACGTCTAACGGTGATAAGCACCGGAATTGGAACGGATAACATTGATATTGTACTTCATGAATTGGATGCCCTCTGCAAAGTCAATTTGGAAGAAATGACGCTTATGGAGCATCCACGGTCATTGACTTTGGTGCGTATAGGAACGGCCGGATGCCTACAACCCGCTCGTTCCGAAGGAGGGTTGATGCTGAGTTATGCCGCACTTGCCTTCGATGGTTTAATGCAACATTACAAGCTTTCTCAAAATACTTTTGAAGCCCAACTTGCCAAGGCTGCGAGCAACCACCTTTACGGGGAACATGCGCCAGCTCTCCCAACCGCTGTATTAGCGGACCAAGAACTCTTGGAACATTTTCGGAAATGCGGTTTTGAGGAAGGCTTAAACTGGACCTGCGCGGGCTTTTACGGCCCCCAAGGAAGAAACCTTATGGGACGTTCTGCCTATCCAAATTTGCTTGAACAGGCGGTTTCCTTTGGATTTAGCTACCAGGAGAAGTTCCACCAAATTACCCACTTGGAAATGGAAACCTCCGGCATTTACGGTTTAAGTCGGCTGATGGGGCATCGGGCAATATCGGTTTCTGCCCTCTTGGCGCATCGTTACCATCATCGCTTCGTGCAGAACCCTCAGAAAATTATTGAGCAAGGCATTCTGCAAGTGCTGCGTGCACTCCCTCAACGCTAGTAATTACCGTCGGGCATGGCCACTCTGCAAACCCTGCAGGTGAGTGGTGTCGTTGGCCTGTACGACTTCGTAAAAATCTCCAACCCGCAACATGACATACAAACACAGGTTGGAGTGATCAAAATCATCCATATCCGATGAAGGCTTACCCGTGAGGAGGCATAGCAACAAACGCAAGGCTCTGCCATGCAAACAAATTAGAGGACGTTGAAAACTTCCTTGTCGGAGTTCATCCACCACAGGTTGCATCCTTGCTGCCACCATGGCCGGAGAATCCCCGCCTGGAGGTGCGGCATGCTCCTTGCCCTCCTTCCAATCCAAGACCAATTGTCGGTAGACCGCATCAAAAACATCAAAAGAGTTGCCCTCAAAAATCCCCCAATTGAATTCGTTGAGCCCTGATCGCTCATGCAGCTTAATTCCTTGATAGTACGGATCTTGAATGAACGGCTCCAAGGTTTGACGACTACGTTGCAAGGCGGAACAATAGAAAGCGTCGAAGGGATCTCCGGCATAATGCCGATGAAAGGCCAAGGCCTGCGCCTTCCCGGTATCATTCAAGGAGGTATCATGACCGCTGCCTTGTACTTTGTCTTGCAGGTTAAAGTCGGTTTGACCATGTCGTAACAAATAAAGAAGCTGACTCATGGGGGAGAAAATTGAAGGTTGCTTCGAGAGAATGGGGATTGGAAATGCATCAAAAGGGTTCAAAAAATATTCGACGGAGGCTGGCGCCATCGATCCAAAACACCCGCAAAATCCGATGGGTAGCCTGCATCAAAAAGCAGAAAACGTCCATCATCCGGATGACGAAAGCCCAGGGTTTTGGCATGCAAGGCCATGCGCGGCATGATCGCCATGCAGTCTTCTACGAATTTCAGGTAGGCTCCTTGGTTACCACCTTTCAGCACCTTATCACCGCCGTAAACCACATCATAGAATATGGGATGACCGTGCATGGAACTGTGCACCCGAATTTGATGGGTTCTACCGGTTTCCAAACGATACTCCATCAAACTGACCGGCCCCAGAGCCTCCAAGCGTCTAAAATGGGTTACGGCAGCCTTCCCTTTGCTTCCATCCGCATAGCCTTTCATTCGCTGACGATCACGAGGATCCCGGTCAATATGGGCCCTGTAGGTGCCTTCTTCCTCCGGGCAACCCCACACCAGGGCACGATAGGTCCTTTGAATACTGTGATCAAAAAATTGTTTGGCCAAATGCGTCATCGCCCAATCTGTTTTGGCGATCACCAACAATCCAGAGGTGTCTTTGTCAATGCGATGGACCAGGCCCGGTCGAATTTCAGCCCCTTTGGCCAAGGCCTTGCCTGCATGTTGCGAGGAAGACTTATGCATTTCATCCTCCCCATGTGAATACTCCTTCTCAGAAAGCTCCGCGGGGTAACGGCTCAGGGGAAGTTGAGCCAGATAATGTACCAGCGCATTGACCAAAGTACCGCTGTGATGACCGTGACCAGGGTGCACCACCATCCCCGGAGGCTTCTGCAAAACCAACAAGGTATCATCCTCATAATCAATGTGAAGAGGAATGTCTTCCGGAGCGATGCCTTTCTCCCGTGGCGGATGCGATAAGACCAACTGAAGAAGATCTCCGGGCTTGACCTTGTAGCTTGATTTAACGGCTGCACCGTTGACCAGCAAAGAACCCGCCTTAATAGCATTTTGAATTCGATTGCGCGAAACATGGGCCATGCGAATATCCAAAAAACGATCAATCCGCATAGGCGCCTGCCCTGCATCGATGCACAAACGGTAGTGTTCAAACAAGTCGTCTTGCTGACCGTCCTCCTCCATTAAGTGGGCGAATGCTTGTTCCTCCATCTTATTCATTCGTAACATAATTCACTACGGCCTTCCATTCCCATTCCAGGGCGCCATCACCTTCCTCCATTTCCCAGCGATTGTTCCTGGACGGCAATGGACATCCGACGACGATCCCACGATTACAAATCACCGGCCAGGTATCTTTAAAGGGTCTTTCCACCCGATTTTCCTGCAAAAGGTCCGATACCAATTTGCTATGACCTCCTGGCAGCGTGCAGCGATCTCCAGGCTTCCAAGGCCGAAGATTCCAACCCCTCGCTACCCAGAAACTCCAATCCGATGCGGCCTCGAATCCACTGTGAACCGTAAATTGATGCCCAAGCTTGGCATAGACCTTCCAAACCTCGCTGTGGAATTCCTGCGACTTGCTTGCTTGCAACCAATTTGCTTCGGTCGGGATACCTTCAAAATAACACAAAGCATTCCGTTGCCGAAAGACCTGACCCTTCCCACAAGGTAAGGTCTTGCCCACCGACAAATCCCAAGCCTGCGCAAGGCAATTTTCTTGAGTATAATTGGCCCCCATCGATCTCCATAAATTACGGGCATAAACTGACCCATACTCAATGTCGCGGCTTTCTTGGCTCAATCGTAACACATAACCCCAATACGGGTCCTGAATGGATATTGCATAGGGATCTAAATTTCTCTTGGAATATTCCGCAACCAAGGCATGGCTCTCCTTAATCTGACTACTTGCACGTTGACAACTCTGCACCCAGCCCGGAAATCGGGCCTCAAGCAAAGGAGCCACAAGGTTCCGCAGATAATTACGGTCATAGGCCGTCGAATCGTTGCTCGCATCATGCCTGAATCGTATGGCCTTGTCCTGGGCGTAGGCTTCCAACACGGACGGCATAAGCTCCAACCAGGGTCGCCATAGTTCCCTGTTGGATTGCAATCCGCTCAGCCTATGTAGGTTACGGCCCTTGAGGAGGGCAAGCAGCACCGTTTCGGCCTGATCCATCGCATGATGGGCCGTGGCCACGATGGCAGAGGCGTATTTCCCTCCCGGGGCGGACAATTCACGCAATGCATGGTATCGAAAACGACGTGCCGCATCTTGCAGGTTCCCTCCCTGTCGTTGAAGTTCCTTTTTCCAATCTTTGGGAACGCTAAGTAATTCCAGCATCAAACCGTGTTGAGCGGCAAGTTCGGACACCAACAGCGCATCTTGATTGGAATCCTCTTCCCGAAGCATATAATTGCAATGAAACAAAACAGGCCGTATCCCGGCCTCTAACATCGCATGCAGCAAGGTCACGGAATCCCGCCCTCCGCTGATACTCAACAAAACCGAACGGCGAAGCGGCCATTCCCCCATGGCATGGAGTTGACTGCGGAGGCGTTCGGCGAGAAAATGCAAAGGTTTAATTCATGCGATCCAAAACCCCCATGACATCGCGCACCGCGATGGCGGAATCGCTGACCAAAGCCATTTCGGCTTCGTTCAGTTGCAGTTCAATGATCTCCTCGATACCACGACGACCCAGCTTAACCGGTGCGCCCATGTAAATATCCTTCAATCCGTATTGACCTGTTAGCCAGGCACAAACAGGAACAATGCGTTTCTGATCCCTGACGATGGCCTCCACCATTTGCGCAGCTGCAGCACCAGGCGCATACCATGCCGAGGTCCCCAGCAGGTTGACTATTTCGCCACCACCCTTCTTGGTTCTGTCGATAATGGCCTCCAATTGATCCGGTGCAATCAGTTCCGTCACGGGAATCCCCCCAACGGTGGTATAGCGTGGCAACGGAACCATGGTATCCCCATGGCCACCCATAAGAACGGCTTGAATGTCTTTGGGTGAACAATCCAAAGCCTCCGCCAAGAATGCCCGGTAACGGGCGGTATCCAGAATGCCTGCCATACCGAAGACCCTGGATGAATCAATCTTGGCCGTCAAGTATGCGCAATAGGTCATGACATCCAACGGATTGGAGACCACGACCAAAATCGTATCCGGGGAATAGTGCATGATCTGCTCGGTGACCGTGCGCACAATGCCCGCGTTGGTTGAAATCAAATCGTCACGGCTCATCCCGGGCTTGCGCGGGATACCGGAGGTGATCACGACCACATTACTGCCCGCGGTTTTGGAATAATCGTTGGTGGAGCCTACCGTGCGGGTATCGTACAAATGAATCGGGGCGGTTTGCCAAATATCGAGGGCCTTGCCTTCCGCAAAATTCTCTTTGATGTCCAAAAGCACGACTTCGTTGGCAAGTTCACGATGGGCGATGGCATCAGCACAGGTGGCACCAACATTTCCGGCACCTACAACGGTAATTTTCATGGGGGAGTGGGTCAAAGATGTTAAAGGGAAAATTTTTCGATCAAAATTAAGACCAAGCAGGATTTTTTAATGAATTTGGGCCAATTCAATCCCGATTTCAAGGTATTTTTGTCGGTATTCGTTTTTTTTCTTTCCCCTAAAACCCTTTCCCATGTTCCGTAATTGCACCGCCACAATGGCCCTACTTATCTTGGGCTTGATCGTAGGAAGGAATCCATTGCACGCTCAAACCGCTACCGGTGACGGTTACTGCGGATCAGGCAACGCCCCTTCCACCACCCTTCAATGGATTGAAAGCCTCAGGGCCAACGGTGTCTTGGATGAATTCGCCACCGAACAGGTGCAGAATACGATTTTTCTACCCATCAAGGCGCATTTTATAGGCAATGACCAAGGGGTTGGGCGTTATACCCTCGCTCTATTATCCCAAAACCTTTGTGAATTGAACGAGCATTACCGCACCACCGGGATTCAGTTTTTCTTGAGGGGGGATATCAATTACATCAATTCTTCGGCCTGGTACGACCTTCCAAGCTTTGCAACGGCGGGAACCATCAACAATTTGCATAATGTCACTAGGGTCATTAACGTTTATTTCTGCAACTTATCGGCTTTGTCGCTTTGCGGCTTTGCGAACTTTCCGGGTACGGGAGAACCTCTATCCACTTTTCGTCAGGGAGCTATTTATTTAAGCATCGGTTGCAGCGGCGCTGGGAATTCCACCTGGGCCCACGAAATGGGACATTTCCTTAGCCTACCCCACCCCTTTCAAACCACCAGCGATGCGCCTGCAGCAGCTGGCGCTGAGCGAGTTACCCGATTAGCCAACGAGGTGGCCCCTAGGCTCCCCGCCAATTGCGCCACCGCCGGCGATCGCTTCTGCGATACCCCTGCAGATTTTCGTCCGGACCGCTGGAACTGCCCTGGCACCAACGGCTCGGTTCGGGATATCAACAACGATTTGTTCAATCCGGTAGGGCGCTATTACATGAGTTATGCAGACGATGCTTGCCAAGATTCTTTTTCCGTGCAGCAGAAGGCAGCCATGCGGTCCACCGTCAGCGTAGTGAATGGTCAGGCTGGTCCACGTTTGTACCTCACCTCCCCCCCCATTGCCACCTACGATACCATCCTTAACAGCCGGCCAACGCATTTGCATCCTGCCAACAACAGCATCAACAATGTGCCTAACTTGACCTTCCGTTGGAACAAGGTCCCCGGTGCTACCATGTATTTGCTACGAATCAGCCGCCTTTTCACCTTTACGGGAACCCTGATCGAAGACCGTATTGTTTACGACACCACCTACCAATACACAGGGACGGCCATCAACCCTAACGTGGATTACTACTGGTCCCTCAAAGCCATCAACCATAAGGTTACCTGCGGAAATTACTCGGCATCTAGCGCCGGGAACTATTGGAAATTTAGGACCGTGGGTGTTGCCGGGACCCAGAATCCGGCCAATTCAGGGGAGTTTAGCCTTTATCCCAACCCCATGGATGGGGCTAACGGATGGATACACCTGGATCCCTCCTACGGCGATGGACAAAGCACCTTGGTAGAATGGATCGACGCCACTGGCAGAATCATCCACCGTCAAACCTTGGAAGGATCCGGAGCGCATGCGGTGGCTTTGAACAAAGGAACGATCCCAGCGGGCCTGTATCAAGTACGACTTAATAACAAAGCTTTTGGAAACAGAACGAGCCGTTGGATTGTTCAATAACCCAACATAAGTTCATCCTCTTGAGAAACCTCCTTTTTTCGGCTAAATCGGCCATTCGGCTAGGTATCTTCATCCTTATAGGGGTTATTCAAGGCCTGCCATGGACAGCTCAAGCCCAGGAATGCGGTACCGGACCAACCCCAGCAAGTCATTTGTCCTACCTGGAGTCGTTAATTCCCCATTATCAAGCCCAAACTGAGGATACCAATTGGATTAGGCTTCCTGTAACGGCCCATGTTGTTCGCAGCAGCTCAGGCTTCGGGGGTATGACGGAGACCGCTGTTTATGCCACGATTTGTAACCTTAACGAAAGGTTTGCCTCGGGCCAGGTATCTTTTTACCTCAGTGAGCGCGTTCGCTTTATTAACAACACCGCTTATTACGGGGCAACCACCTACGGCCCCTTAAGCACGATGATTGATCAGGAAAATATCCCTAGAACCATCAATATCTATTATACCGATTTATCCGGCATGGGGCTTTGCGGGTTTGCTTATTATCCACTTAGCGGACCAGGAGGCTTCCAAAACGACGGCGCCATCGTCATGTCTTTCGGATGCTCCCAACCCAATGGGACCACCCTTGCCCACGAAATGGGACACTACCTGAGTCTGCCGCATACCTTTGATCAGACCTCCAACAATCCCTTGGACCCGAACGATGCTGAAAGGGTCACTAGGAATTTCAATGAGGTTGCTCCTAGGCTTTCGGCCAATTGTTTCACCGCCGGGGATCGCTTCTGCGATACCCCATCCGACTTCATCGCGGGCCGTTGGTCTTGCCCATCATCACGCACCGCTCTGGATTTGAACAGTGATGTTATGAAACCGGACTCTTCGTATTACATGTCGTATTCCAACGACAATTGCATGTCCCGATTCAGTGAACAGCAGATGACCGCCATGCGGGCTACCGTCAACAGCACCAATGCGCCCAGGGGATACCTCACTTTGAATCCTTACCCGAATTTCCCGGCCATCACCAGCTACCCCGCCAAATTCTTCCCTCAGATCACCGATACAGTTGTTCCTAACAATGCTCTTTTTCGGTGGGCCCCCATCAACGGTGCCTCGCTTTATCAAATCAAAATCTTTCAATTCAATGTCAATGTTTTTGACACCCTTGTGGAGGACACCTTCTACCATGCCTTGGGGAACAGACTGAGGGGGATGAGGCAATACAGCTGGATTGTCCGAGGGATAAACGGAGGCAATTTGTGCACGCCGTTTTCTCCAAGGGATAGCTTCTCTACTTCAACCTATTTCTTTGCGGGCGTGAACGATGCGCTGAACACCTCAAAACCTTTGGTTTACCCAACAGCTTTGGCCGCAGGAGATCTGCTCACCTTGGAGGGCCTGCAAGCAGGCACGCCCATCCTCCTTATCCTGCGTGATCCATTGGGACGCAGCGTTTGGACCTTCCAGGACTTCAACGAGGACGAAGGGCGCTTGGTCAAAGTACCGGGGGATCTTCCCTACGGCCATTATCTTTTAACCTGCACCCAAGCCGGCAAAGGATACGCCTACCGAATACTCCTTAAACCGTAGCCATTGACCTGAACCGGCATTCCGGCAAGCCCTGATTGAACCAACTCAGCATGAACCCATTTAAAATTATTTTGGAGAAATCTATCCAAAGACTGCTTCTGGTTTTGGGCTTAAGCTGGTCTTTCTCCGTATCCTCCGACGCCCAGGTTTTGTCACCAGGAACCTGCGGTACAGCATCTCCTGATCCAGAGCACCTCTCCTACCTCGAAGCGATTGGCGAAGCCTACCGTAACGGTCTGGACATGAGCATCACGCGCAGAGATTCCGGCGGACTGTCCCGCATTTACATTCCATTCAAAGCCCATATTGTTCGGGCGCCGGGCAGTAACAATTATATGCAGGTACCTGCGCTATTGACGACCCTATGTGAACTTAATCAAAAGTATCGTGCTTCCGGGATACAGTTTTACCTCAAGGATTTACCGAATTACATCTTTGATGGTAGTCTGTATTACCATACCGGCTGGACCCAAGGAAATACCCAGATGACCACCTACAACATGTCCAGGGTGGTGAATGTACACTTTGTAGATTTGTCCGCCATGGGATTGTGCGGCTATGCCACCTTCCCTGGATCAGGAGCAGGCACCACCCTGAGGCAAGGTGGTTTGATGATGAGCGTTCCTTGTTCGCAACCCGGTAACACCACATTGGCTCACGAAATGGGGCATTACCTCGCCCTGCCCCATCCCTTTGAGGGAACAAGCCCTCAACCTCAAGGGGTTTTTGCCGAAAGGGTCACCCGTAACACGAACGAACCAGCACCAAGATTGAATTCCAATTGCGCTACGGCCGGTGACCGCTTCTGCGATACCCCTGCAGATTTCATTGGCAACCGCTGGCCCTGCAACGGTGCCGCCCCCCAAGATACCGATATTAACGGGGATGCTTTCCGCCCGGATGCAACCTTGTTCATGTCGTATTCGAATGACAATTGCCAGAACAAATTTTCGGCAGAACAAATGAATGTTATGCGTTACACCCTCACCGGGACCAGCGGTGGTAACGGGCCTCGCTCTTACCTTTTGTTACCACCAATGCCTGCCTATGATTCGGTGCGCAGCAGCACCTCTTTGATCGAGCCTGCTGCAGGTGCTCCTGCTTCTCCAGCAAATTGGGTGTATTTCAAATGGACCGCGGCGCCGAATGCAACCATGTATTATGTGCGGGTTGTCCGTGGAATCACCTTAATGTTTGAGCGTTGGGTCAGCGATACCAGCTTGCTCTATACAGGTCCTGACCTTGCCTCCAACGGTAATTACTCCGTCACCGTTCGGCCATTTAACCCCGCATCCACCTGTGCTCCCTCCTCACCCAGCCGTTCATTTACCACCACAACCCCATTTGGGCTTTCGTCCTCCGGTTTGATCGATCAGCATTTTCGAATTTACCCTACGGTGCTGCGTCAGAGCGAACCCTTGTTTTGTCAATTTTCCGAGGCTACCGTGGGCATAGACGCTATGGAAATCACGGTCCGCACGATGCAAGGACAAGCTGTTTACCAACACCGCATTATGGACGCTCAAGCTTTGCAGACAATCGCCACCGAAAAGCTATCCCCCGGAATCTACACCTTGGAAGCCCACGCAGGGCGTTGGACCAAAGCGATCAAAATTATCGTTCAATAGTTCAAGGGATCTCACATCCCCACCGTCTGCTTGACGTGCTCTTCGAAGAGATTTTGGTAGTTGGGATTGCTGAAATGTTGACCATCCCAATGTTTGTTGATCTCAATAAACCTAGGCCGCAGGGCCAGGGTGGTTACTCCGGCATAGTTTAACACATCACCGAAATGCGACATGGCCAAAGCAGCGCCTTGGGTACCATCGCTAATTCCAATCATGGATGCCTTTTTGCCTCGAAGACTTAGCGGGAACTGAAGTGCATCAACAAAGCACTTGAGGATTCCTGGAAACGACCCGTTGTATTCTGGTATTACAAAAACAAATTTATCAGCAGCATTGACCTTGGACTGCCAACGGGCCCAGTCAGGATGGGAACTACGATCTTTTTGATAAAGAACGGCGTTCAAAAAATCAAGAGGTAATTCTTTCAAATCCAAGAGCTCGCTGGAGCATCCATGATTCTGCTGAAGCATTTCCCTGTAAAGGGCAACAATCTGGGCGGTCGTGGAATCGACTCTGCTCGTGGTGGAAACCACCGCAATAGAAGAAATTTGGCTCATTGGCTCTACACAATTAAGGGCATCGGATCAATAAATCCTAACCTTAGAAGAACTCTGAAAATGTGAAATTGTTCAGGATGCTTGGCGCAAATTCAGGCCTGCGCGTTCGATGCCTTGATCAACATCTATTTCGGTCACCGTATAGTGGTCAGGACGTTCTGCCGCACCCGGCCATTCAAACATGGCCTTCCCCAAAACAGCCTCCATGATGGAACGAAGACCACGCGCACCTAATTTGAGTTCCAACGCATGTTGAACCACGGCTTGAATGGCCTCCTCTGTAAAATCCAAGGCTATACCCTCGGTAGAGAATTGTTGCACGTATTGCTTAAGCAAGGCATTTCGAGGCTGGGTCAGTATCAATTGCATGGTAGCAGCATCCAACGGATCCAAATGCATGAGGACGGGAAGTCTCCCTAACAATTCAGGAATTAATCCGTACTGCTTGAGATCTACCGGGGTCACCATCGACAAGAGCGAATGTTTGACCGTGTCCGCTTGTTGATCCCCCGATGCGCGAAACCCAATGGATTGAACATTCACCCGACGAGCGACAATACGATCCAAACCATCAAAGGCCCCACCGCATATAAACAAGATATTCCGCGTATCCAACGGGATATACTTTTGGTCAGGGTGCTTTCGGCCTCCTTGTGGGGGCACATTCACAATTGTTCCTTCCAACATCTTCAACAAGGCTTGCTGAACACCTTCCCCGGAAACGTCCCTGGTGATGGATGGATTATCACTTTTGCGCGAAATTTTGTCAACCTCATCAAGATACACGATACCCCGTTGAGCCGCTTCAACTTTGTAATCAGCAGCTTGGAGTAATCTTGTCAAAATACTTTCTACATCCTCCCCCACATAGCCTGCCTCGGTCAAGGCGGTCGCATCAGCGATGCAAAATGGCACCGCAAGGAGGCGGGCCAAAGTTCTTGCCAAGAGGGTTTTGCCCGTTCCGGTTTCACCAATCAGCAGCATATTGGATTTCTCCAATTCGATGTCGTTACTACTCGTTGGTTTGGAGGGTCCCTCGGCTATTTCGCCTATCCGACGGTAGTGATTATAGACTGCGACCGACATGGCTACCTTGGCGTGATCCTGACCCACCACATATTGATCAAGGAAGGCCTTGATAGTACGTGGATTGAATTGCTCGGATCGAAGACGCTTCCTGGAATTTGTGGTGGAAGGACTGCTTGATTCCGATGGGTTTGGGGTAACGCCTCTTTCTTCAAACATCCGATAAACGCCAGGAATACAGCGCTCACATATGCGTCCATCCGTTCCAACCACCATGAAGGAGGCTTCCGAAACCGGCCTGCTGCAAAAAGAGCAGGTCGCGTGGTTACTGTGGGCCATTAAGCGGTTTTGGCTTTGGGGTTTTTCACAAGAACATCGTCAATCATTCCGTATTCTTTGGCTTCTGTAGCGCTCATCCAGTAATCACGATCCGAATCATTGGTAATCTTCTCCAAGGTCTGACCGCTATGATCCGCCAAAATTTGATACAATTCGTCCCGAACCTTAAGGGTTTCCTTCAAGGCTATTTCCATTTCAGTCACTTGGCCCTGCATACCGCTCATGGGTTGGTGAATCATGACTCTGGCATGCTTGAGGGCTGTTCTTTTGCCAGGAGCACCGGCGCACAACAGAACTGCTCCCATGGACGCGGCCATTCCGGTACAGATGGTCGCTACATCGGCTGAAATAAATTGCATGGTGTCGTAAATCCCCAAACCCGCATAGACCGAGCCCCCAGGGCTGTTGATGTAAATTTGAATATCCCTGGAGGAGTCCACCGAATCCAAAAACAGCAATTGTGCCTGAATAATGTTAGCAACTTCGTTGGTTACCCCAACCCCCATAAAAATGATCCGATCCATCATCAAGCGCGAAAACACATCCATGGACGCGATGTTCATGGGTCTTTCTTCAATGATATACGGAGTAAAGCCCTGAAGTTGACGGCTTAGACCACCTTCAACCGCCTTAGCGTGCATCCCCAGATGACCGCGAGCAAATGAATCAAATTCCTTAGAAAAATTCATGTTTAAAATTTAAATGAACGATGGCTGTATATACTCAATATTTGGGCTATGAAACTTCCTACTGCTGAGGAGCAAAAATACTATCCCATTCCGCTTTGAAGGTTGGATAATCCACAGCTGTCGAAACGGTTAGAATTTGCTTGCGCAAAATATCTTCGGCCTTGCGGTATTTGAGGTTGTAGTACACCGATGATTCGTTGGATTCCTTGCGCAAGTAATCTTCGGCATATTTGCGCAATGGAATTTGTTCTGGCGAGATGCCGTAGGACGAAAATTGCCTAAAGAGTCGCTCTTCGGCCTCTTGCAACAAATCCTCTCTGGTAATTTCCACGCGATGGTTTTTGAGCAAAACATCGATCACCAAATCCCTCCTTAGTTGCTTGGCAAAAGACTCGTATTGATCTCCAGGAGCATCATGGTCATGGCCATGACCTGAATGATCCTGGTCTGCATGATCGTGGTCATGGCCAGCATGGTCGTGGTGATCATGATGATTATGGCCTTGTTTGTCATCTTTGATCAAACGGCGAAGAAATGCGTCCGGGAGATCCATAGGATATTCGTCAAAGAACTTCTCCATCATACGGAATCGAAGCAATTGTTCAGCCTCCTGATCCCAACCGGCTTTGATAAATTCTTCGGTGCGGCTACGGAACTCTGCTTCATCCATGCTGTCCCCAAATACCTTGGCAAAAAAAGCCTCGTTCAAATCGGCTTTACCCTCCCGCAAAATATTAGACACCTCAAAGTCAAAACGAGTCTGTGGGTCCAGTTGCTCACCCTGATTGAGCTTGAAGCCTTTGGCGATGGCTTCGCTGTGATCACCGTAAAGATCATGCGGGGTCAAGGTCCCGGTGAAGCCTTTGCCTTTGCCCAAAAGGTCTGCCTTTAAGGCATCATGAACAATTTCGTCCAATGCAACCAAGGTTACCCCTTTGCGAGCGCCTTGCCCGCTGAGTTCTTGACCCTCGGCGGGAGTAAGTCTCAAAAAAATCCGGTCACCTGCCTCGGCTGTTTCCGGGTATGCCCCCTCAAAATACCGACTTCTCCACTGTTCAATAAGCTCATCCACTTCGGCTGCGCCCGGTTGGGGTTCTGCCTTATCAAAGGATTGTTGGAAAGGCTGCAGTTCCACTTGGGGACGTAATCCCAAATCGTACTGAAAATCAAAGGTCAAACCGTCTTCCAACCCGTTGGGGAAGGGCTCGTGACCCGCCACCGGTAGGGGTTGCCCAAAAAAATCCATGTTGTTCTGACGGGCATAATCCATCAAGTGGTCGTTGACCAACTTACCCATTTCTTCTTGCAAGACAGACAAACCATACTGTTTACGGATTAATCCGTCCGGCACCATCCCAGGTCTGAAACCAGGCATTTTGATGTTTTTGCGAACCTCTTTGAGGCCTTTTTCGACGCGTGGGCGGTAATCCTCCGGGCTTAGGGTCAAGGTCAAACGGACCTCCAAAGGAGACAGAAATTCCTGTGAAACGTTCAAAATATGGATTTAAACTGGTTAATGAGGATGAAACACAAAATGCGGGGAACTTTGTTGGAGAGCCTTTAAAGGTTTCCAACGAAGCCTGGTGCGGATGGAGGGACTCGAACCCACACGCCTTGCGGCACCAGATCCTAAGTCTGGCACGTCTACCAATTTCGCCACATCCGCATAAACAAAGAGCAAAAGGAAAGGTTTGGAGGCATTTCCCTGGAGGCTTAAAGATAGATAGCGGAGCGGCCGCATTGTATTTTTGTAATGTGGAAAATAACCCTCCTTCCCTAGTTGCCTGGAGCCTTTCGGCTGAAGAAGAGGTCAGAGAAATTTCCAAAAGGTACCGTTCTTTGCTCAAGACATGCCGACCCTTCCTGGACAAGGGTAACCGCAAATTGATCCGACGGGCCTTCGAATTGGCGGTGGACGCCCACAAGGATATGCGCCGAAAGTCCGGGGAGCCTTACATCTTCCATCCTATTGAGGTTGCACGCATTACTGCAGAAGACATTGGGTTAGGAACCACCGCCGTCTTGGCCGCCCTGCTCCACGATACCGTCGAGGACACCGAGCTGACCCTGGCCGAAATCGAAAATGAATTCGGCAATATCGTTGCTAGAATAATCGAGGGCCTTACCAAGATTTCGGGGCTTTACAACAAGTCCAGTGATTCCAGCCAACAACTGGAGAATTTTCGCAAAATGTTACTCACCCTGGCGGATGATATCCGGGTTATCCTCATCAAGCTGGCCGATCGCCTCCACAACATGAGAACCCTGGACAATATGCCCCAGGATAAGCAACTCAAAATTGCCCACGAAACCTCTTACCTCTTTGCGCCGTTGGCCCATCGCCTCGGACTCTACAACATTAAATCAGAATTGGAGGATCTTGCTCTCAAATACACAGAGCCAGGCATTTACCGGAATATTGCCCGCAAGCTTCAAGAAACCAAAGTCCGTCGTGACCGGTATATCCGTGAATTCATTGTTCCCCTTCAACAAAAAATCGAATCCGCCGGCCTCAAAGCGGAAATCAAAGGCCGCCCCAAGAGCATTTCTTCGATATGGAACAAGATGCAGAAGCAAAGCATTGATTTCGAAGAAGTCTATGATTTGTTTGCGATCCGAATCATCCTGGACAGCCCCCTGCCCTTGGAGAAAACCGATTGTTGGAGAGTTTACGCTCTGATCACAGACCAATACCAGCCCAACCCCAATCGCCTAAGGGATTGGATTTCAACACCCAAAATCAACGGGTACGAATCTCTCCATACCACCGTCATGGGCCCCGAAGGCAAATGGGTCGAAATACAGATCCGTAGCCAACGCATGAACCTGGTAGCCGAAAAAGGTTTAGCGGCTCATTGGAAATACAAAGACCAGGACGGAGATCCTGCCCTTGACGCTTGGATCAATAAGGTCCGCGAAATGCTGGAATCCCCGCAACCGAATACCATGGAATTCATGGACGAATTCAAGTTGCAGCTCTACTCCAAAGAGATTTTTGTCTTTACCCCCAAAGGTAAATTGCTCAAAATGTCTGCAGGTTCTACCGCATTGGACATGGCCTTTGAAATCCACTCGGAATTAGGCCTCAAATGCATTGGTGCCAAGGTCAACCACAAACTGGTTCCTTTGAGTTACTTTCTGCGTAACGGTGATCAAGTCGAAATCCTCAGTTCCAATATCCAAAGGCCCAACCCAGATTGGCTGCAATTCCTGGGCACCGCTAAAGCCAAAAACCGGGTTCGTCAATCCTTGAAAGAACAGCGCAGAGAAATTACCGAAGCCGGTCGGGTGAAATTCCTTCAAAAACTCAAAGGCATTACCACCGAAGTGAACGAAGACGTCCTGCAAAGAATCGTTTACCACCTGGGGCACCTTAACGCTCAAGATCTCTATTACGATACCGAAATGGGCAAAATTGACTGGACCCAGGTCCAGAGTGCCCTCCGACCCCGAAGCAAACGAAGCGCATCCAAGGAATTGCCAAGCCTCACCGGCACGGAAGCCAAACAATCCGCCAAGTCCCCAAGGCAGCGTACAGTGGACCCCCATTTCGATGAACCAGAGTACGCTAACCATCCGGTTTGGGTGGACGGCAAACAAAGTGATTTCCGTTATCGTTTGGCATCTTGTTGCAACCCCATTCCCGGAGATGAAATCGTGGGAATTCCCGAACCTGGGAAGGAGATGGTCATTCACCGGCAGAATTGCGTCAATTCCGCGATCACCCATTCCACAGCGCATCAGCTTGCGGTAAGAACCCGATGGAACAAAGGGTCTAAGGTGGCCTTCCTCACCGGAATCTTCCTCAAAGGCACCGATGACAAGGGCATCATTAGCGGCATAACCCATGTCATCACTGATGAAATGCAGCTAAACATGCGTTCCATTTCGGTGGTATCCGAAGACGGCATGTTCGAAGGACGCATAATGGTGTACCTCGATGATACCAAGGCCCTGCAGGACTTGATGCTGCGCCTGCGCAAAGTCCGTGGTGTTTTGAAGGTTGGGCGTATAGAGAAAATGGAACCATCCCTTAAATTTGGCCATTAACAAAAAATGATGAAAGCAGATGTGTTGTTAGGATTACAGTGGGGCGACGAGGGTAAGGGCAAAGCCGTGGACGTTTTGGCGCCTTCCTACCATTGGATCGCCAGGTTTCAAGGAGGGCCCAAAGCGGGCCATACCCTTTG
>Ga0194130_10001846_pt1 | contig 32530 bp, 15 predicted proteins | sample TA2KigsurfametaG_FD_160084 | JGI IMG/M metagenome (GOLD analysis project Ga0194130, IMG submission 160084) | Freshwater microbial communities from Lake Tanganyika, Tanzania - TA2015050 Kigoma 12 surface | ecosystem: Environmental > Aquatic > Freshwater > Lake | place: Tanzania: Lake Tanganyika...
TTGGCCTTTTAATCCTTTTCAAACAACCAAACAGTAGGTCTTAAACTGTCTTCATCTCCGAGAGGTAGTGGTTGAGTTCTTGCTACGGCGGCAAGATTCCATCCCTGCGATACGATTGTCCAGGTTTAGGGCGCACGAAATTAGCCTGCGCTAGCTTTTAACCGTTTAACTGTTTGCCTTTAATGTGTGAGCCATGAACACGGACCTGTATATGTCCGTTATAGTAGTCGTCTGATTCTAATACACGCCTGGAGAATTGCTCTCTTGCCTCAATGTAACTACACTCTGCCTTGGTTTTACAAAAATAAAGTATATCTCTTCGGAAATATTTTTTGCCTAACTGCTGAACATCTTCTAATAAGTGTTCATTAGATCCATAGTAATCTTTCCAATCACTTTCAATTTTAGTTTTAACTCTTTTTTGCCTTTTATTACCATTTTTTAATTTTACTGAGCGTATAGTAATTTTACTAAATTTTGCTAATTTTTTGCCTATGTATTTTTTATTATTTGTTAAATTTGTAATAATATAAACAAATCCTATATATTCATCTGTGATTTCTTCGATAAGGTTGTTTTCATAATACCAAGACATCTATTATGTAGCTGATCAAGCATCTGTGACCTTTGGTTTTTGAGCCTGTCCTCTTGGTTTATATTTTTCGCTTTGCCTCTTTACTCTAAATTTGTAACTGTTTAATAATTCTTTTTTTATTTGAAGGGTTAATTTTTTTATATTTTCTAAGTTAATTCTAGTTCTTCTTGCGCTGGCCATAGTCTTTTCAACAGCGTATTGTTGATAATTCTTGAAATATATTCTAAATTCTTGCATTAATTTCTCATGTAAATCATCCATTAACTAGAAAACTCCAAATCATTCGCGTAGCTTGTAAATCCATTCTCCTTTATAACTTTTAAAACATTATTCACTCGACCAACAAGTTCGTCTTTGTGACTTATCAAGTAGATATTCTTCTTTCGCTCTCTACCCATTTTTTTAAGAACTGCAAGAGCGTTTTCAACACCAGCAGCATCGAGTCCATTATCTATAAGTTCATCAATAAACAATAAATTTATGTTTTGATAGAGACTTTCCCAAACGTCACGGAAACTCCAGCTTAGACCCAATATTAATCTATTACGTTCTCCTCGACTAAGGTTATCAAAGTCTAGCTCTTGTCCTAATTGAGTGATTTCTACGTTAAGGTCGTTCAAGAAACTGACCTGATGAGGAAGTCCAAGACGATCTAAGTAATAGGTCAGTCTGTTGTTAAGATAAGCAAGGTTTTGATCAATGATCTTCTTACGAATAAAGCTGTCCTTATTTGTCAATAGCTTTAGTAAGAACTCTTGGTGATCCTTGGTTAGAGTTAGTTCATTTACTAGATCCCAGCTTACTGTCTGTAAGGCTGTATTTGTCAACTCATCAATCTGTTCTTGGTAAGGATCTATTTCTTCACTACGTTTTATCAAGGCTGCTTCTAAAGTATTAAGATTGTTTTGATGTTTAAGGGCTTCCTCTAGAGTTTCATAAAAAGTATTAGGTCTGCCATTTATGTCTCCAATTTCATCAAGTTCTGCTACTACTCGTGATAATTTTTCATCTACAGTTTGATAATAACGTACGGCTTCATTATGGTCCTTTTCTGCTTCCTTTTTCATATCGCCGTGAATTTCAAGATTAAGTCCTTGTTTACATTCTGGACACTTGTGATTAGCCAATTGTTCTAAATTTTTTTGAAACTTTTTTACGTTCTTTTCTGCTTGACCCACTGCTGTTAGTAGAGTAGCCTGTTCTTTGTTAAGACTTGTGATGCGAGCCGACAATGTGACATAGTTTTCTAGTTTACTATGTTGAACAAGTTCGTTATCTATATCTACTGCCTTTAATTCTAAGATACTGGCAGCTATTTTTTCTAGATCTGTAGTCTGCTGCCTGCACCAAACACTTTGTTTAGTTTCTAATCCAGTAATACTCTGTTGAATTCTTTCATTACTACGTTTAATAGCTTCGATGTTAGCAGTTTCTTGCTGTATCTGTTCCTTTGTTATACGTATCTGTTCTTTGAGACAGTCTGCTTTTTCACTTAGTATGGTAATACCAAGTAGTTGTTCAATAATTTCACGCTGTTCATTAGCCCTAAGACTTAGAAAAGGTTGTGTGTAGGTGTTCAAGGCCACAACGTGCTGAAACATCATATGTTTCATTCCTAGTAATACATCAATATCTTTCTGTGTTTCGCGCATGTCGCCTTGAGCATCGTCTGTTTCATTTACGTTTTTTTCAGTGTCATTTACAAAGAACTTCATAACAGTAGGTCTACGACCTCGTTCAACTCTATATTTGTTACCGCCTTGTTCAAAAGTCAAAGTCACTAACATATTTTTGTTGTTGATCTTGTTAATTAAGTTGTCTTTCTTTATACTTGTTAGGGCTTGGCCGTAGAGCGCATAACTTAGAGCATTTACGATTGTGGTTTTTCCTGTGCCATTTCGGCTACCTGAATCATCACCTCCTTGATCTAAATTTTCGCCAAGCACTAGAGTTAATTGCTCTCGGCCAAAATCTACAGCTTGGGTTTGATTACCCACGCTCATAAAATTTTTAACAGTTAATTCTTTTAAACGAATCATAAATTGTTATATATTTCCAATAATTTTTTCTTATCAATATTTGTACTTTCTATTCCTAATAATTGATTAATTACAATTTCATCTACACTTTCAAAAGCCTTTATGTCTATATTAGTTTCAATTTCTAATTCTTTCTTTTCTGGAATCAATGTCAGTTCTCTTATTGCATAATTTGTATAAAAGTTTTCTTTGATATAATTTGCTTCTTCATAGCTTATGTCTATGTCTATAGCTACACGTAGATGCATCTTAGGACGTATAATTTTGTCAGCTTCGTCGATCAGTTTGCTCAATGTTACTGTTCTAAATGTAGGTTGATCTGGCCATGAAAGATGTATAGGGTCTTGTCCCCAAGACATTATAGTTATACCTCTTTCATCATCCCAGCTGTCTGAGTAATTGTGAGGAAAAGCATTACCTATATACATCATATTTTGTTTTTGTTGACGTTTGTGGAAATGGCCGCTAAACCCTCGATCATATTGTTTAAAATGTTCCAACTGAATTTCACCGTGATCTGGCATCTGTACCATGGCATTCATGTAGAATAATGGTAGTTCAAAATGCCCAAATATATATTGAGCCTTGGTTTTTTGTATTTTTCTCCATTCATCGCCAACTAACCATGGACACATGGTGACATTATCTAAGGTTATTGGTCTATTAATTATGGTAATGCCGGGTACGTACTTGCCAAATTCTACACTGTGAATATCACGTTTATCTTTGTAGTACAGATCGTGATTTCCAGGAAAGAAAAAGAACTGATTAAATGACTGACCTAGTCTTTCCAGAGCTTTAAGACTGTAGTCCATAGTAGTAATATTAAGACTATTACGATTATGGTGCCAATCACCAAGAAACATTCCAGTGTCACAACCGTGTGACTGCGCCTTTTCAATATACCAATTTACGAAATCTAAACAATCCTGATTATGTATTTGACTATTTGATTTAAGTCCAAAATGTATGTCTGTAAATAGTGCTACCTTATTGAATAGATTAGTCATTAATCCTCCGAAGCTATATTATAACTTGTATAGTATAAAATATCAATCTTCTTGGTTTTCATTTCTTTTCACAGCAGCAGCATGTTCACCTTCACCTGTACGACTATAACTTGGATTCATGCCATTCATCTCTAACAAATCATCACGTATAATCTGATTACGTTTTTCTATGTTAATGATTCTTACGAAACTATTTGTAACTGCCGCAGTAAAGTAGGCGAAAGGATTATTTGATTTTGATTCGTCAAATTGTAGCCCTATTTGTGTTAGTTGTAATATAGCTTGACCTTTCATTTCATCGTTATAGGTATATCCGCGTACATTTCCACGGGTAGCGTATCTTTCACATAATTTTATGTACATACGAGCAAGGTTATTAGTTATTTGCCCGTGTTCCTTGTTAAATCTGCCTTTTTCAAGGTTACCCTTCCAATGACTTTTACCAACGCAGATCAATATGTCATGTTCATCAAATTTCCAATGCTGGAATGGAGGAAAGTTAACCTTGTCTCGTCCATCAGCTTCACTTTTAGGATTTTTTTTACGTGTAGAATTTAAGGGTATGTGTTCATAAGTCATAATTCTAAAAATTAAATCAGTTTTATGTATTTTTTTGTAGTCTATTTCACAATCAGATTGTTTTATTTTTTCTCCGCTGGCTTTTTTTTGTTCGAAGAGATACTGTCCTAGTCTTTTTGCGCGACTTCTTTTAGCTTCTGCTATGGTTCGAATATTAATTTTATCTATTGTGGGGAGAATTATATCATACTGATGATATTCTTTGTTTAAAAAACTGCAATATGTGTTTTTACTTTTGTGTATTTCCTCCAATAGATCTTTGTTGTTTAGATAGTTCACTTTAGTCATAAGTTTCCTTTGTAATAAATTATAAACTACTCAGTTAATTTTGTCAACTAAATAATTTAAGGAGTTCAATATGAGTTTATTCGATGTGGTTCCCGGGTTATCGAATACAATAGGAACAGTTGCAAGCACTGTTGGTTCTGGTTTACAAGTAGCTGGAAGACTAGCAGGAGCACTTAATAATTTATCTAATCCAGCAAATGTGGCCAGTGCTATTAGAAGTTTAAGTATTCCGGCAGGGGCTATTCCACAATATAATAAAAATCCAGCAACTGCCACAGCAGGAGCAGGTGGAGAAGATAAGGATTGGCGTGTAAGATTAAGCATACCACTTACTCAAAGTTTTCAAAACAGTAATGTACTTGCTCCTCTAAAAGCTGCAGGAGGATTAGTATTTCCTTATACTCCAACTATTCAGATTGCAGGAACGGCAAGCTATGAAACTACTCCTATTGTACATCAAAATTATGCATATTATAATTATATAAACAGTGTAGCAAGTTCTATTTCTATTAGTGGTCCTTTTAATGTAGAAGACTCTATACAGGCTCAGTATTGGATTGCAGCAGTGCATTATCTAAGAAGTGTAACAAAAATGTTTACGGGAGACAGTGATAATTCTGGAAATCCTCCTCCTATGGTATATCTTAATGGTTATGGTAACTACGTATTTAAAAATATTCCAGTTGTAATTACAAGTTTTACTGTTGAATTGCCTCAGGATGTAGCCTATATAGCTACTACTGTAAATAAAACAGGGCCTACTTCTGGATTCATTAGATCATCAGGAGGTTCTAATCAACGTATAGAGAATACTGTTAATTTGCTTGGAACAATTGGTGGAATAGCTGGTAGTTTAGGTGCAGCAAAGGTTAGTCGTGCTTTAGGTTCAGCCGCCAATCTAGTAAATGTAGCTAACAATATATCAAATTTGGCACAAGGCGCAACGGGAGGAGGATCCTCTCCGTTTAGTTTAGAAGGAGAAACACATGTACCTGTAAAAAGTGTTATCTCCGTTACCTGTCAACCAGTTTATAGTAGAAACAAAGTAAGGCAATTCAATCTAGATAGTTTTGTACAAGGCGCTTACATAAAGTCTAAACCAGGATATTTATAATGACAGAATATAAGATTAATAGTCCATGGCATAAAACGTTAATTATTAATGACCGTCTAAGTAATTTTAGGATTCGTGCAATTAAAAGTGAAAGTGACGATATTCTTTATACCATTGAACCTCAGTATAATAATAGACCAGATCTATTAGCCTATGACATCTACAAAGATCCTAAGTTATGGTGGGTTTTTCTGCAGAGGAATATGGATGTGTTATCTGATCCTATATATGATTTCACTGTCGGGACTCAGATTTATTTGCCAAAATTATCTAATTTAAAAGAAAGTTTAGGCATATAATGAATTTTTTAAATTCCTTTGTAGATGCAGCTACAACTGTAGGAAATACTGCACGAAATGTGTTAAGTAATGTTTCGCAAGTGGCTAGCGGATTCAATTCAATAACTAATAATGTGCAAGATAGTTTTAATCAATTAAAAAAATTAGGACAGACTAACTTAGGTATTTCTACAAACCTCACTCCAGGTGACGCCAGCGTTGCAGGGTTTGATTTTACTAGTAGTTCAACTGGTGCCACAGGCACACAACAATCAACTGCTGCTAGAGGACCCAGTGGAATTTTAACAAATGACTTATTTGAATACAGCTTATATAATTACCATTTTACTTTAAGTGTATTGAGTAAACAGCAATATAATTCAGCTAGTTATTTTAATAATATATTAGGACAAATTATCCTTGCAAGTGCAGGTGCGGCAAAGGATAACGATCTAGTAGAAACAGCATCAGGAAAATTAGACTATCATTTAGATAACTTGCGTATAGATGGTGTAGCAGGTTTAAATGAAAACACCGGTAATACTAATGCTTTGTCATTAAGTTTTGTAGTATCTGAACCATATAGTATGGGGTTATTTTTTCAAGCTTTGCAAGTTGCTGCTTTCAAACAAGGTTATCGTAATTATGCAGATGTACCAATACTCTTAACCATAAAATTTACAGGGCACAAAGATCCAGACAATCTTAACATAGAATCCACTGTAAGTAGAAAATACATTCCTCTTAAGATACGTGAAATACAAATGCGTGTGTCTAAAAATGGATGTACATATGACGTAGAAGCGTATCCCTATAATGAAAGTGGTTTTAGTGACAGTTTTAATCAGGCAAAACATGATTCTCAATTACAAGTTGATGACAATAAACCAAAAATAATTCAAGAATTGTTAAGGAAGAGTGAAAAAAGTTTAAAACATGTAGTAAATCAATTTTTTAAAGAACGTGTTAAACAGAATACAACTACATTTTATGATGAAATCGATATAGTGTTTCCAGATCATTCTAGAAACGATGAAAGTGTTAATAAGATAGGAGCGTCTAGTTTAGGATTTAGTAATTATAATAAGGGAGAAACAGGCTTTGCTGCTGATAATTTTGTGCTTGAAGATGGTGTATATAAACGTGGAAAAATGAAAGTAAATCCTACTAACGGAGTTTTTGCTTTTGCTCAAGGACAACTGGTTACTGATATAATTAACCAGGTTATACTAACCAGTGATTATCCTAAATTTGCCCTAAAGAAAGAAAATTGGACAGCCCAAGGTCAGATAAAGTGGTGGAAAATAGACACTAAGGTCTATTTTAAGGGTGAGGAAGATCCAAACACAGGATATTGTCCTAAAAAAATTGTATATAGAGTAGAAGAATACTTAGTTGATGCGCAAAAATTTACAAATCCGAATACAAGAAATCCTGGAATTGAAAATAAATGGAATGAAGTAGTTAAGCAGTATTTTTATATATACACAGGAAAAAATTTAGATGTCTTAGATCTAAACATACAATTTAAAAATGGATTTTACAAAGCTTTGACTGCCGATCAGGGAAAGTTATCTCAAAACTTACAGGGAACAGGACACGCTACAGGCGGCAGCAATCAACAACATATAGGTAAAGAAGACGCCCAAACACCTAAAGGAGGAGATCCAAGCAATCATAATGTGCCAAGTCAAACAAGATATAACAATATTAGTAGTAGAAGTGCTAACCAAGGTTCAGCTTTTCAATCAGATGACCCTATAACTCTAGCTGCAAGACAATTTCATGATTTAGCTACTACGGGATATGACATGCTCAATTTAGATTTGACAATATTAGGAGATCCATTTTATATAACAAGTAGTGGAACAGGAAATTATAGAGCTGAATATACAAGTAGACAAGGAGTTAATAAAGATAGAGAAATGAATTATGAAAGTAATGAAATTTATGTTGCTGTTTATTTTAGAACTCCTGTAGATCATAAACCAGATTATAGGTTTGGAGACGAGTGGGATGGAATGTATAATTTCGGCAGTAAAGATAGTCAATTTCAATTTAGCGGATTGTTTAGAGTTTTAAATATTACTAGTAATTTTGTCAAAGGCAAGTTTACACAGACTCTTGGTTTAATAAGAATTCCGGATCAAGATAAACTGTCAGCTCCACAGGCCCAGCTTGGACAATCTGCAAATAATTCAATGGGTGATGATCAACATGGGCCTGAAATTTTAAATCCATTAACAGAAGTAGATAATTCAAGTTTTGTAGACATAGCAATTATTCCTAATTTTTCTAAAGAGCGTACACAAGAAGAAAAAGAATATGCAGATGGATTAGGAAATTTTTCAATATGATGTCAGACAAATTATTTTCAATTTTTTTATTGTTAAAGGCTTACATTAGATGAACAACGAAGAAACAAGAAGTTCTCCATATACTACTGCTAAAAACTCCACTCCTTGTCTTGCCAAGGTAATAAGTGTTGCTGATCAGACGTATAATGGAGTTTTAGAAGTTCAGTTAATGAGAGATGTAGGTAATAACGAGAAAAGTGGAGGTCAAGTTAGAAGTGTAAAATATCTTAGTCCATTTTACGGATTAACAAGTTATGATTTTTTAGGCACTGATGATGATACCCATAATGAAACACAGAAAGGATATGGATTTTGGATGATACCTCCAGATCCAGGAAGTTACGTTGTTGTAATTTTTTTAGACGGAGATGAAAAAAAAGGTTACTGGATTGGATGTCCAATGTTTCAAGAAAATATGAATTTCAGTACACCGGGATTCGCAGCGACAGAATACATTTCAGATGGTAGCAGACAAACTGATAGAGAAAAAAGTCGTGTGCCTGGTACAGAGTACAACAAAAAGATTCATGAAGGTAACGAGGACGGTACTAAAAAAAATAAGCCTGAGCATCCATTAGCTAAATTTTTAGAAAAACAAGGTTTACTCAAAGATGATATTAGAGGTATTACAAGTAGTAGTGCTAGAAGAGATATTCCAAGTATGGTGTTTGGTATCAGCACACCAGGACCTACAGATAAGTCAGGTAAAACTGGAAAAGTTGGAAAAGCAGAAAGTGAAAAAAGAAACGCTCCTGTAAGTAGGCTTGGTGGTAGTAGTTTTGTAATGGACGATGGTGACGATAAATTTGAACGAGAAAAGACCCCCTCAGATGGTCCACCTATCTACAAAAATGTAGAAGAAAAAGAATTTGGACTTAGAAACAGACCTCATAATGAATTAATTAGACTTCGTACTAGGACTGGTCATCAGATTCTTTTACATAATAGTGAAGATTTAATCTATATAGGTAACAGTAGAGGCACTGCTTGGATAGAATTAACTAGTGATGGAAAAATGGACATCTTTAGTGAAGACAGCATTAACATAAGAACTAAACAGGATTTTAATTTTTTTTGCGATAGGGATTTTAATCTAGAAGTTGGCAGAAATTTTAATACAAAAGTTCATGGTGAAATGCACACTAATGTAATAAAAGATCAAGTGTTAATTGTTGATAGAGATCAAAAAATTTATATAAAAAAACGAAAAGATGAAACTATAGATGAACAATACAGACAGACTGTAAATGACGATGTAAAAAAATATTTTGCTAAAGATTATAGTCACAATATTGATGGGAGAACAGATTTAAGAATAGCAGAAGGTGTCAGTGTGACTGCGGGTAAAGGGGCTAGTGGTGCTCAGTTCGCTCCATGGGAATCAACAAGACAAGATCCGGAAGATCCTATGAGCAGTGATGAAGAAACTAGTAGTCCTGTAGAAGATCATAACGGTCCTATTCCTAATAGAGTTGATATTAATTTAGCTATTAGTCAAAGAACAACAATTACTGGAGATTTAGATATAAATGTGTCCGGTCATGTTTACACTACATCCGGCGGCGCCAATGAAACTAAAGCTGGCGGCAATATTATAGAAACTGCTCCTCAAATTCACATGAATGGACCTTCAGCATCTACAGCTAGTAAATCAGAAGAAGCTAGAGTAAGTGCCAAAGCTACTATACCGTTATATTTAAAAACTCATAAATTACCTGATCTTTCAACACAAGATGAATGGCAAAGTTTAGAAGAATTAGATACATTACTACGTAGAGTGCCTACATATGAACCTTATCCTCATCACGAAAATTTAGACCCTATGAAGTTTAAACCTATGAAAGAAGGCGAAAGTCCCGGCTTAGATAGGGACAGCGATGATAGATATCGCCCAGCCGGTGATACTACTCCTACTGAGACCATGGCAAAGCCTGGATCTAGTTGGAGAAAGTACACTACTGGATTAGATACCTTTCAACGTAATCCTCCAGTGGAACCAGTTTTAAACGATGAAGGGAGTTGGGGACAATGACAGCCAGCAGCAAATTATACGATAAAATGACTATTCGAAAGGCATCTGTAAAGCCATTAATAAAGACGAAAATGTATAGAGGATTTTCTAGTTATAAAACTGGAAATAATAGTTTTAATCTCTATGATCTACAGTTAATAAAACAAGATTTAATTAACCATTTTAACATAAGGATGGGGGAAAGATTAGAAAATCCTGAGTTTGGAACTATAATTTGGGATCTACTTTTTGATCCGTTAACTGATGATCTAAAACAGATGGTCATTAAAAATGTTGAGGAAATCATTAATTATGATCCTCGAATTTCAGCAGATCAAGTGATTGTCACTACGTATGAATCTGGAATACAAATAGAATGTGTGCTTACCTATTATCCTTATAATATTCAGGAGTCTTTACAACTACGTTTTGATCAAAATAATGGTATAATGATTAGTTAACTATGTACAAAATTATAAAATAAATATATAAATTGGAAAAAATATGTCAATTACTGATAGACAAAATAGGTTATTAGTCGCCGAAGATTGGCGTAGAGTGTACCAGAGTTTTAAAAACGCTGATTTCAAAAGCTACGATTTTCAAAATCTTAGACGGGTAATGATTAATTATATAAGAGAAAATTATCCAGAAGATTTTAATGATTATATTGAAAGTAGTGAATACCTAGCGTTAATAGATTTAATAGCATTTTTAGGACAAAGTATTGCATATCGTGTTGATCTTAATAGTAGAGACAATTTTTTAGAATTAGCTGAAAGAAGAGAAAGTGTTCTAAGATTAGCTAGATTATTAAGTTATAATTCGAAAAGAAATATTGCTGGTAATGGTTTATTAAAAATAACAAGTTTACAAAGCACTCAAAATGTTCTAGATAGTAATGGCAGAAATCTTTCAGGACAGGTAATTCTTTGGAATGATCCTAGTAATAATAATTGGTATGATCAATTTATTAAAGTGTTAAATGCTGCATTGCCTGCAACTAGACAATTTGGTAGTCCTGAAGATAAAAAAATAGTTTATGGAATTCCAACGGAGCAATACAGATTTCAAAGTAGTAATCTGGATGTGCCTCTTTATAGTTTTGATAAAAATATAGATGGCAGAACAATGAATTTCGAAATAGTTAGTTGTAGTATCAAGGATGCAGATGAAATATACGAAGAACCACCTCTATTAGGAAACAGACTTGCTTTTTTATATAGAAATGACAGTAAAGGAAGTGCCAGTAATAACACAGGTTTTTTCGTACATTTTAAACAAGGACAATTAAATCAAGGTGCGTTTACTTTTGATCAACCAACACCAAATGAAACTTTAGATATAGATGCAGATAATATTAATAATGATGATATTTGGTTGTATAAATTAAATGATTCAGGAGCTGAAATAGAATACTGGAAAAAATTATCTAGCACTGAAGGTAATAATGTTATCTATAACAGTTTAGAAAAAACTATAAGAAATTTTTATGCAGTAATAACGAGAGTTAATGACAGAGTAACTTTACAATTTAGTGATGGATTATTTGGAAATCTTCCTTTAGGTTCATTTAGAGTTTACTACAGAACTAGCGAAGGTGTTAGTTATACTATGAATCCTAGAGACGTAAGAAATATTACTGTAGAAATTCCTTATATAAGCAATTTTAATCAGCCTGAAATAATTATCCTTACTCTTAGTTTAGTTAGTAGTGTCAGTAATAGTACTGAGACAGAAAGTTCTGATGATATAAAACAAAAAGCACCTGCAACTTATTATACTCAAAATAGAATGATTACTGCTGAAGATTATAATTTAAGTCCCTTCAGTGTTAATCAGCATGTAATGAAGGTAAAAAGTGTCAATAGATCTAGTAGCGGTATTAGTAGATATTTTGATTTAGTAGATCCTACTGGAAAATACAGTAAAACTAATTTATTTGCTGACGACGGAGTGATTTATAGAGAGGAATTTTTAGATAGTTTTCAATTCAAATTTAACACTAAGACTGATATTGAATCCATAATATATAATCAACTCTATGATAAAATTAATCAGCCATTTTTAAGAGATTTTTATTATGCTAAGTTCAATAGAGTTTTAACTACAGATTTGAATGTAAGCTGGAAATTTATTACAGGAGATACAAATTTATCAACAGGGTATTTTAGAAATAATTTATTTCCTAATATAGCAGTTAGAATTGGACAATATACTACGACTTTGTTAAAGTCATTAGTAGTTGGTAGTTTGTTAAAATTTAAGTCACCCAATGGATTTTATTTTAATACTTTAGAAAATAATACATTGACATCTGTAAATAATTTTGGTACAACTGAATTTTTGTTTGTTAAAATTCTGAAAGTTGCGGGGGATGGAACAAATGGTGGCAGTGGTTTATTAATTGATGGGACTGGCACTATTTCTTTAAATGACATAGTGCCTGAAAATTCTCAATTAGTGAGTATTATTCCACCTTTGAAATCTACTTTTAACAATAATGTCATAAGTGAAATAATAGAACAGGTAAATGCATACAAAACTTTTGGACTAAGATACAACACTCAAAATTATAGTTGGGAGATTATATACGATGTAAATCTTAATCTAAACAATAATTTTACATTAGGACTTGCTGGTGATAAATCTAATCAAAAATTAGATAGTAGTTGGTTAATTAGTTTTACAACTGATTCAGAATATTATACTGTAAATTTTAGGTTATTACGATATATTTTTGAAAGTGATAAACAAATTAGATTTTATTTTGATAGCAGTGATAAAATTTATGATGCTAGAACTAACACGATAGAAAAAGATCAAATTAAAATATTAAGTGTAAATGTTAATTTTGGATCACAGAATTCATTAGTGCCTTTTACTTTAGATCAAAATTGGGAGATTATAGAAGAGTATAAAGGATTAGATGGATATGTTGACAGCAAAAAAATACAAATAAGTTTTTCCGATTTTGATGAAGACGCTGTAGTTGATAATCCTGATATTTTTGATAATATTGTGGCAAATAGTTCAAACAATTTACAAACACAGTATATTGCACAAGAACTTTATAGCATAGATGACCAACAGGAAGATTATAGATACATTGACAACATTGCTCAAAAAGTTATTGTTAAAAAATCTCAATCTGAATTGACAGATCTAAGTCTTTTTAAAGATGGTCAATATTTTTATTTTGTAGACAGTGATGTAGTTAAAAAATTAAATTTAAAAATTGGCGAGCTTTTCATTTCTTCAGATTATAAGATGTATTTTGGAAGAGATAAATTAAAATTTCAATATATCCATAACGCAGATTATGAATCACGCATAGATCCAGGTATTACTAACATTATAGACGTTTTTGTTTTAACCAAACAGTATGATAAACAGTTTAGAGAATATCTTGATGGAACAAGATCTTTAATGCCTTTACCTTTAAGTACTGATTTTTTATATAACATGTTGAATCCTGAATTGTCTAAGATTAAAACTATTAGTGATGAAATAATTTATCATCCAGCTAGATATAAAGTTTTGTTTGGGAGTAAAGCTACAACGGATTTACAGGCAATATTTAAGGTTGTTAAAAATAATGAAATAGTTGTTAGTGATAATGATGTAAAGAGTAAAGTTATTAGCGCTATAAATGAATTTTTTGCTATTAATAATTGGAATTTCGGAGATAATTTTTATTTTACTGAACTATCAACCTATGTTATGAATAAATTGGCAACAAATATTGTAAATTTCATAATTGTGCCTAAAAAAAGTGGTTTATCTTTTGGAAGTTTATTAGAAATAAATGCTGAAAAAGATCAAATTTTTGTTAATGCAGCAACCATTGATGACGTAGAAATTATCAATGCAGTAACTGCTTCGAGAATAAAAACTTCTGGTGATATTACAAATATAAACAAAAATATAATTCAGCAAACTATATTAAGCGCAGGAAATACATAATGCCATTAGAAAATGAATCACCTATAGGACTTGACGGTAAAAATAGACGTAGTAGTGACTTATTGCCTGCTTTTTATAGATCTGACGCAAATAAAAAGTTTTTATCTTCAACATTAGATCAATTTATAAGTCAAGGTCAAGTTAAAAAGATAAGCGGTTATGTAGGAAGACAGTATGCAAGTAGTGTAAATTCTAAGGATATTTTTATTAAGGCTGCGGACAAAATTCGTCAGGATTATCAACTAGAACCAGCAGCAGTAATAGAAGATAGATTTGGAAATGTAGACTTTTTTAAAGATTATATTGATCATATTAATCATGTAAATTTATTAAACGGAATAACAAGTAATCATAATAGACTGAATGAACAAGAATTTTATAGTTGGAGACCGCACATTGATTGGGATAAATTTGTTAATTTTCAACAGTATTACTGGCTTCCTAACGGACCAGATTCTTTAGATGTTGCAGGACAACAATTAGCTATTGAAAGCACTTTTACTGTGCAATTGGAAGATCAGGGTGATGTTTATGCTTACATTTTCTCTCCAGATGGTCTAACAAGAAATCCAACTATTAATTTATACAGAGGACAAACCTATCGTTTTGATATTAACAGTCCTCAAAATCCTTTTAGCATAAAACAAATTAGGAGGCTTAACCCTCCAGTTTTAAAGGCGACCCAAATATTTGAATTTTATAAAAATCAAGAAAATAAAGTGTTTCAAATTGGGTTTCTAACTTCAGATGATGATTTGAGTCAACTACTTTTTAAAGGTTATAGAAATGGTGTGCTTGTTGATCCTGTAGCCTATTCAATACAAGATGACAGTGCATTGAGACAGATAATTTTGGAACAGCCATTAAGCGAAGGTGATAAATTTTTGTTGATATGTTGGAAAAAAGATATTTCAATACAGGATCTTTATCTTGATGGTGTAGACAATTTTAATATTGAAAATGGACAAATTATTTTTAATGTGCCTTTAAATGCACCTGATTTACTTTATTACATGAGCGAAGCGGATCCTAATGTAGGAGGATCCATAGTAATTAAATCTATAGAAGAAAATACATTTTTAGATGTTGAAAAAGATATCATAGGTAAGAAAAATTACAAGTTAGCTAACGGAGTAAGTTTAACTAATGGTATGAAATTGAATTTTATTGGAAATACTAATCCAGCAATTTATCAACAAGATTTTTGGTATGTAGAAGGAGTAGGAGATCGAATTAAATTAATTAATGAAAAAGATTTAGAAATAATAGGAATTTTTACTGAACAGAACGATTTACTTTTTGATAATGATCCATTCGATAGTGTGCCTTTTAGTACAAGAACTAGTTTTCCGAAAAATAAAGATTATATTGTTATAAACAGATCTACTATTGATAAAAATGCTTGGTCTAGGACTAATAGATGGTTTCATCAAGACGTAATTAAAAAAACCTCGGCTGTAAGAAACATAACATTTAATCTTGATCAAAATGCAAGAGCAACTAGACCCATTATAGAATTTAATTCTAATATAAAATTATATAATTTTGGCCATGTGTCAAAAGCAAATGTTGATCTTATAGATAATTTTACCAAAGATGTTTTTAGCACTATTGAAGGAAGTTTAGGATATAATATTGATGGTATTGATATTTCGGATGGAATGAGGATTCTTTTTACTGCTGATTCTGATAGATTAGTGAAAGGTAGAATATTTAAGGCAAATTTTATAAACATAACAAATGCAGGCAGGAGAATTGATTTTACTGCTGATTCTCCCAGCGATTCTACAGGCAGTGTGAATATACAAACTGACAGAATAAAATGTAATCTAGACCATGGTCTAGTGAATGGTGATAGGGTAATTTATTTAAGTAATGGAAATATACAACTACAGGGATTAATACACAGAAATGTTTATTTTGTAAAGGTAATTGATGAAAAAATTATAGAATTATATACTGATAGTTTATTGCAAAACAAAATTGATATATTAAGTACAGGTGATAGTACTCATTCTTTAGAAGTATTCAGCGGTTTAAGAAGGCAAATAAATTTAGTTGAAACAGAAGATAGTCTGCCTTTAAAGTATGAAACTTTATTAGTGAATTATGGAAATTTAGAAGATGTAAAAATAAATCAAAATCAAAAAAATTTTACTATTAAGGGTAATCAAGGCTTGATGTATTGGTTTAACGGAGATAATTGGATTTTAGGTCCAGTTAAATCTACAGTTAATCAAACACCTTACTTTGATGTTTTTGACAAGGATGAGTATAGTTTCGGAGATAGTTCTTTTTATGAAGGGTCAAATTTTTCGGGAACAAAATTATTTTCCTATAAACTTGGTGATGGTAGTGTAGATAAAGAATTAAATTTTCCTCTGACTTACAGGAATATAAACAATATTGGTGATATAGTTTTTGAATTTAATTTAATAAATGATTTTTTTAATTACAAAAGTATTAATACTATAGTTAAACAAAAAATAGATGTTGGATACATTAAGAAAATTTTAGATAGAGAGAATTGTGCATTTGAAAATGGTTGGATAACAAGTTCCATTAATAATCCTCAATCAATAGTACGTGTCTATAAAAATCATAATATAAATGGTGTTGACAAAGGTTTTCCAATAGATTGTTTTGATGATAATCTTAAATTAGACGATTTAAAGACAAAAGTTTATATTAATGGTAAAAGGTTATTTAGCAATGAATTTTATGTAGTTAATGCAGCGGTTAGAAAAGAAGTTCTTACAATCAAACCAGTTGCTAGCACTGACATTGTTACGTTAAAACTAACTTCAAAGCAGCCTAAAAATGAAATTGGGCATTATGAAATGCCAATCAATTTACAAAATAACCCTCTAAATAATAATTTAGATTTTTTTAGTCTAGGCGAGGTTATCGATCATGTAGACAGCATTGTTGATAATTTGGAAAATTTTATAGGTCAATATCCTGGTAACGGAAATTTAAGGGATCTTGGAAATATATCAACCTATGGAGTAAGGTTTGTTCAACATAGTGGTCCTCTTAATTTAAGTTTATATTCTTTAGGATCAAAAGATTTTAATGTTATGAAATCTTTAAAAAAATCTAGAGAAGAATACATAAAGTTTAAGACATCTTTTTTAGTTATAGCAAGCGAACTTGGAATCATCACTGAACCAAAACAATTAGTAGATATAATTTTAAATGAGTTAAACAAAGATAAACCTAAAACAAGTCCTTATTTCCTTAGTGATATGTTTGCATATACAGCAAATAAAAGATTTGAATATAAAGTTTTAGATGATAGGACAAAGATCTATCCATTAAGTAACTCATTTAATCTTGACACTTTATCAAATAAATCAGTTTTGATTTATAGGAATAATGACCAACTTACGCATGGTAAAGATTATATTTTTTACAACGATTACTTTAAATTGCTTATAGATATAGTAGAAAATGATCTTATAGAAGTATATGAATACGAAAACACTGACGGTTGTTTTTGTCCCCCTACACCTAGTAAACTAGGAATTTATCCTGCTTTTGAACCAGTAAAATATGTTGATGACACATTTGTAAATCCTTGTATTGTAGTAAGAGGTCATGATGGAAGTATTACAGTCGGATTCAATGATTACAGAGACGATGTATTATTAGAGTTAGAGAAAAGAATCTATAATAATATTAAAATAAAATATGATACAAATATATTAGATATTTTATCTTTTACTCCAGGGAAAAATAGAGAAACAAAATACAGTAAAAATGAATTTGATTCTGTTATGAGTCAATTTTTTTATCAGTGGATGACAGATATCGGTGGAGATCTAAGAGATTTTAATAATTGGGATTATCTAAATCCATTTACCTATAATTATAGAAATTATTCTATTGTAGATGACAGTGATTCACCATCTTTCTGGAGAGGAATCTATTATTGGTTATTTGATACAGATAGTCCTCATAAAAGGCCATGGGAATCGCTAAATTTTAGTGTAAAACCTTCTTGGTGGCAAGATGTTTATGGACCGGCTCCTTATACCTCTGACAATTACATTTTGTGGGATGACTTAAGAGATGGAATAATACGAGAACCTGGAAAAAATATTAAAGTTAATATTTTATGCAAAAGACCAATTTTAAATTTTGGTAAGCCTGTAGACCAGCAAGGTAAATTATTAAATCCAATTCAGGCTGGATTAGTAAAAGGTCTCATTAATCCTACTGAAGGTGGTTATCATAATTTTGGTGATCAATCACCAGTAGAAACTGCATGGAGAAGAAGCAGTAATTATTGTTTTGCAGTAATACAAACGTTAATTATTTTACATCCTGCTAAAGTTATTGCATTATGTTTTGACAGAAGTAGAATTGCAAGAAATCTTAGTAATCAATATATTTTCAAAGATACACAACTTAGAATTAGGATGGAAGATATAATCGTATCTCCAGTTGTGTCAGATAATGTACGTAACTATACTTCAGGTTTAATAAATTATGTTGTTGAAAATATATCTGTAGAACTGGAAGAGCCCATAGCTAAATTCAAAAATCAATTAAGTTCTTTAAAGAATAAAATTAGTTCTAGGTTAGGTGGTTTTACTACTAAAGAAAAATTACGAATTATATTAGATAGTAAAAATCCTGTGGGGGTTGGTGGAATATTTGTGCCTGCTGAAAATTATAAAATATTTTTAAATACATCTAGTCCTGTAGCAGAAATAAATTACAGCGGAATTTTTATTACAAAATATTCTTACGGATTTGAATTACGAGGATATGATAAACTTCAACCTTATTTTAAATATTTTAATTTTGACCAACAAGGAAGACAACTAAACATTGGAGGGATAAGCGACAGTTTTATAGTTTGGAATACTAATCAAAGATACATTGCAGGACAAATCGTAAAGGATAAAGAAGTATACTATAGGGTGCTTGCAAACCACGTTTCAGGTAATAATTTTGATAAAAATTTATATGTTAAATTACCAGAACTACCTAGGTCTGGCGGCAGAGATTTCTATTTAAGGGATAGCTTTGACATTAGGCAAGAAAATATTTTACCATATGGGTCAGTATTGAGTACAATTCAAGAAGTTGTAGATGTAATATTAGGTTATGCCGCTTATCTTACTGACCAAGGATTTGCTTTTGACCAATACAGTAACCAATTTGGGTCAGTGCAGAATTGGATCACAAGTGTCAAAGAGTTTGTTTTTTGGACAACACAGAATTGGAGCGAAGGGAGTGCAATTAGTTTAAGTCCAGCTGCAAATGGATTATTTTTTGAAAGTAAAATACCAGCAATAGTTGATAATATAGTAGATTCTTTTTATGACTATAGTATCTTTAGAGTAGACGGACAATCATTTCAAAGTGATTTTACTTCAGTTTACAGGGAAAAAGGTTCTTTTTCTCTTATTCCAGTGAATACTGATCATGGTTTATTTGGAGCTAATTTAAGATTAATTCAGAAAGAACATATTATATTATTAGATAATAAAACTTTATTTAATGATATAATTTATGATGTAGAGCCAGGATATAAACAAGATAAGATTAGGCTGCAAGGTTATGTAACTACAGGATGGAATGGAAGTTTGAATATTCCGGGATTCATATTTGACAATGCAAAAATTTCTGAATGGAATTCTTGGACAGATTATAATTTAGGTGACATAGTATTTTATAGAGATTTTTATTATTCATCTAAAAAATTTGCTCCAGGGACTGAATTTTTTAAAGAAGAGGATTGGATACGTCTTGATAATAATCCTACAAGCAAATTATTACCTAACTGGAACTATAAAGCAGATCAATTTTTAGATTTTTATGATTTAGACAGTGATAATTTTGATTCAGAACAACAAAAACTAGCTCAACATCTTATTGGTTATCAAAAAAGACAATATTTAGAAAATATTATTATTGATGACATAAGTCAATACAAATTTTATCAAGGAATGATATCTGAAAAGGGAACACAAAACGTTTTATCTAAATTATTTGACGTACTGGGTGCGGACAATAAAGAAAGTCTTACGTTTTATGAGGAATGGGCTATAAGAGTTGGAAATTATGGCGCTACGGAAACTTATGATGAAATTGAATTTATTCTCGACGAAGAAAAAATTAGATTAAATCCACAACCTATTGAATTTACGGAAGAAACAACTACAGAAGTAGATTTTATCTACAGGGTAAAGACTTCTGATATAGCCATTAAACCAGTAGGGTATAAAAAGGACATTTGGCCAGTAAAATCATCGTCTGATTTTTTAAGAACACCAGGATATGTAAGATACACAGATGTAAGAATTAATGTTGACACTTTGTCAGATATCATAGGTTTAAGTGTAGGAGATTTTAAAGTTGGAGATTATGTTTGGGCAGCATTTTTGCCTCCTCCAAAGTTATTTTCTGTTTATAGATTGACAGAAATTCAAGCTAGATTAGAAAAAGTAGATTATAAAAATGAAGTTCTTATAGTTCAAACAAACATTATACCGGATTTGACAATAGGGGATATTATTGCTTTAGATAATTTACCTGATATAGATAAATTTTATCAGATTAATGATATTATTGGAAGAAAGTTATATATTAAAATTAAAATAGACAAATGGAATAAAGATTTTGATTTGACAAGTAGTATAGGATTAATTTATAAATTTACAGAATCTAGAATAGATGACATTGATAATTTAAACAGTATCTTACCTTATCATATAAAAACAAATGAATTAATTTGGGTTGATAATGATGATAAAAACAAAAAAGCAGTTTATATAAATTCTAAAATATACAGTAAAGACATTCTATCATATACAAGTATACCTCAAGATAATTTACTATTCGGAAAAATTGTAGCGATTTCAAATAATGGTTTATATGCGGCTGTATTAGATGCAAAAAAAATTACAATATACAGTAAAAATATTTTATCGTTGACAAAGCAATATGAAATATCTTCTGTAAATTCAAATCTTGATGTAGATAATATTGCATTTAGTCAAGATGGGGTATGGTTAATTATACTAGGAAATTTAACTTCTGTAGATAAACGAATTAACTTTTTAAAATTAGATAAAGGCATAAATGAGTTTGATTTTATACAGAGTTTACCTTATGCGTCAGCAAACTTTGGAACAGATATTAATATAGTAAAAGAATATGATCAATATGTTATGGCAGTTTCTAGTGCTGTTAATAATAATGTTTACATTTATAATATTGTTGATAATGCTGATGATAGTACAATTAATGAATGGATTTTGACGCAAAATATTGTAGAACCATCTTCTAATTCAAGTTCATTTTTTGGACAAAGTTTAAAATTCGATTTAACAGCATCCACACTTGTTATAGGCGCACCAGGAGATAGTGCTGTTTATGTTTATGAAAGAGTTAGTGACGGATATAATAATTTTCAAAAAATATATTCAACTGATAAAGCCGGAACTTCTGTGGCGATATCTTCAGATGGTAAAAGAATAGCTGTAGGTTGTGTTGGAGATGATTACAATAATGTTGATAATGGTAGAGTAGATGTATACAAATTACAATTAGGTAAATTTGTGAAATATCAGTCATTACGGCCAATTAAGTTAGAACCTTTTGGATATTTTGGTCACAATATCTCGTTTATGAACAATGATGAAACCTTAGTAGTTTTTTCATTGTATGGTGATATAGACAATTATTCTACTTTTGACTTTGACACAACAACATTTGATAATAATAGTTTAAAATTTAATAGTAAAAATATTAATTCTGGTAGAGTAGATATATTTGATAGATATAAGGAAAATTACATATTTGGTGAAAGTTTGTCTACAACCAATACTACTGATTTTTCTGATAGTTATGGATCCTTTATAGCAGTAGGATCTAATACGATTCTAGTATCAGCAGATAAACACGATGAAGATCAAGGTTATCAAAATATAGGACAAGTTTTTAGTTACTCTAAATTACCAGGTAAGTTTAGTTGGAATAAAAAATATCAACAAGCAGACAAGATAGATATTGGTAAAATTAAAAAAGTTTTCTTGTATGACAATGATACTAATAAGCTTATAAAATATTTAGATGTTGTAGATCCTGTGTCAGGTAAAATTCCTGGTATTGCAGATGCTGAAATAAAATATAAAACATATTATGATCCTGCTTTTTACAATATTGGTAATGATCTAGTCAACGTTGATGCAGGTCAAGCATGGAACAAATTGCATATTGGCGTTTTGTGGTGGGATTTAACAAGAGCTAAATTTATTGAAAATAATTTAGGAAATACAACATATAATTCAGCTAACTGGAATAAATTATATTCAACAGCTAGTATAGATGTATACGAGTGGGTTGAAACGAAATACAAGCCTTCAGAATGGGACGCACTTTCAAATACAAATAAAGGTTTCAGTCTAGGCATAAGCGGAACTAGTCGCTACGGAAATTCAGTCTACAGTGTAAGACAAACTTTTGATAATGTAAGTCAAACTTTTAAATATGTTTATTATTATTGGGTAAAAAATCCTAATATTGTTCCAAACATAAATGAAAGAAAACTTAGTGCCCAAGATGTTTCTAAGTTGATCGAAGATCCAGTCGCACAGGCATATAATTGTATTTCTTTTATAGGATCTAATAGTTTAATACTTGTAAATTTAATAAACTTTATAAAAGCTAAAAACACAAATTTAAATATTGAATATTGGACGGTAGAATCTCAATATACTAAAAGTAATAGCCACAGTCAATGGAAGTTGTTAAGTTTAGACGAAAAAACAGTTATTCCTAGAGATATCGAGATTAAATGGTTTGATAGTTTACTAGGAAAAGATTCTAATAATAGAGTAATACCTAATTACAAAATACCGTTGAAAAAACGTTACGGAATTCAAAATAGGCCTAGACAAGGCATGTTTGTTAATAGGTTTGAGGCCTTAAAACAATTTATAGAATATGTGAACAAAATTTTAAAGACTAAAATTATTGTTGATGATTATGATATAAGTAAATTATTTCTAAAAGATGAAGCTCCTAAAATTACTTCCAGGTTGTTTGACCAACAGATAGACAGTTACGAAGAAATAAAATTTGTTAATGTAGGATTAGTTACGCCTGCTATTTTGTTGCCTATATTAAAAGATGGACGATTAATAGAAGTTCAAATAGTAAATCCAGGGTTTGGATACAAGTATAATCCTAAAATATATGTGCATGGTTCTGGATCAGGAGCAGAAATTTCTGCTCAAATTGATTCTTTAGGACAAATAAATTCTGTGACTATTGAAAAACAAGGAAATGGGTATAAAGATATTTCATTAAGAGTTAGGAAATTTAGTGTTTTAGTAAAAAATGACAGTACAATTAATAATTTATGGGCAATTTATGAATATAATAATGCGTGGAATAGAACAAATAGTCAAAGTTTTAATACACAATTATATTGGAATTATATAGACTGGTACGAGACAAGTTACAATCAATTTACAAAAATCAATGTTTTAGTTAAAAATACATTTGAGTTGCATACCCTTAAAACAGAAATAGGACAGATTATAAAAGTTGAGAATGTGGGTTCAGGAGGATGGTTACTTCTTGAAAAATATGCTAATCAAATTACTTTAGATTATACAGAGAATTTTAAAGTTGTTGGTCGTCAAAACGGTACGATACAATTTAAATCTAATCTTTATGATTTTAGTAATGAAATTATAGGCTTTGATTCAAATTTGTTTGATACACAACTTTATGATAATATTCCTGTTGAGGAATTAAAAATTATTCTTAATGTAATTAAAGATAAAATTTTTGTAGATGATTTATACAAAAATTATTTAGAATTGTTTTTTAATTCATTACGTTTTGTATTGTACGAACAACCCTTTGTAGATTATATAATAAAAACAAGTTTTGTAAAATCAAAACATAATTTAGGAGAATTGAAACAAAAGATTACATATAAAAGTGATAGTTTAGAAAATTTTGAAGATTTTATAAAAGAAGTAAAACCATATAGGACAAAAATAAGAGAATATGTCAGTTCATATACAAGAACTGAAAATACTTTATCATCTGTTACAGATTTTGATCTTCCTAGTTTTATTGATAATGAATTTAATATTCAAAATATAAACCTTAATATACAACAGGACAACACCTCGCAAGATAAGTTAGCTGAATACCCATGGAAACATTGGTATGATAATGTAGGATTTAAAGTTTGTAAAATTGACATAGTAGATGGAGGTTCTGGATATATTTTTAATCCTGTTGTGAAAATAATTGGAAATTCAAAAAAAACTGCTGTTGCTAAGGCATATATTAGTGCAGGGAAAGTTAACAGAATTCAAATAATTAATTTTGGTTCAGGATATTTAAAGTGTCCCGAGATTGTTTTAGATGGCGGACTAAAAGAAAATGGAAGAAAGGCTTTGGCAGTCGCGGTAATAGAATCAGAAGCGGTTAGAACAATAAACACAGTTTTGAAATTTGATAGATTATCTAAAAATCAAACTTACAGCAATATATCTTTTACAGAACAGTTTATAGGTACTGGCAGTCAATTGCAATTTGCTTTAAGATTTGCCCCAAGAATACAAAAAAATACGTTTAATCTTTTACTGGACGGTTTAGAAGCATTAAAAGATGATTATGCAGTATCTGTTAAGACAGTTGTTGCAGACAAAAAAACAAGATTTTACGGTATTTTAACTTTAGAAACTGCTCCTGTAAAAAACACAAAAATAGAAATTACATATCAAATTGGATTTGAACATTTAAATGCATTAGATAGAATAACAAATTATTATAATCCAACTAATTCTATGCTAGCTAAAGATTTCTCTCAATTAATAACCGGTATTGATTACGCTGGTGTAGACATTCAAGGACTTGTAAATTTTGTAGGCACAGGCGGATGGGATAGTCTGGGATGGGGCAAAGAGTTGTGGGGAGAAGAAGATTTTAATTTTGATGATCAAATTTTTACTATCGGAGATAACAGTTCTTACGGCGGTGAAGGTGAGTTTAAGTTTAATTACATCCCATCTACCGGGCAGCAGATTAATGTTTATTTGAAAAGACTTATACAAGGTAGTAATAATAATTACATAGAAATCAGGCTAGATGACCCTAATTTTGGAACTGGTTATCCGGTGACAAATAATAATGCGGTCATGCAAACAATTATAGGCAATGGTGTATTAGATAACTTTGAATTGCCTAATCCCAGTAGCTACCCTCCTTTAGAGTTAATCCAAGGTGATATTATTATTTTTAGAAAATCTTCTAGTGATGGCAGTAAGTCTCCTAAACCACAGGACTATGACACTCAATTGTCCGGAGGTAATCTAATTTATTCTACTGCAACTGGAATAAATCCAGATGATATAAATGTAGATGGTGATGGGTTAGTTACTGCTACTACCAGTTATGCTCCAGAGGAAGTAATTCCTGGCCAAATAATGGATTCTCTAGCAGTTAAGGTATTTCAATTGCCTACATCAAATGGTGCAAAAATATTTTTCAAAAATTATATTGCGGATGGTTTAGAGAATAAATTCAATCTTACTCAGTTACCTCAGAATAATAATGCTATTATTGTAAAAGTAGGATACGAAATTAAAAAGAATATAGTAGATTATACCTTTAATTATGTAACTAGAAATGTTGAATTAACTTTTGTGCCAGCTGCAGGTTTAGTTGTAAGTGTCATAGGAATTGGTTACAGTGCAGATAGAATTCTAGACGTTAATTATTTTTCATCTGATGGAAGTACTTTAGAATACATTACTGCTGCTCCATATGTAGATAATATAGGAGCAATAGTTCTGGTTAATGGTAATCTAGTTGATTATGAAATATTTGAAACAGATTCAATGTATTACGAATTGAATAGAATTGGTATAAGATTTTCTTCTGCTCCGGCTTCAGAAAGTGTAATTACTTACTTGTTTACAGATGATAATAATTATTCTGCCAGTGTAGTAAAATCACATCAAATTGTACCTGATGGTAGTACTTTAGAATATAACCTTCAAGAAGTTATAGGAATAAAGGAACCTAAAGCTAACTCTGTGTTAGTAATGAAAAACGGACAAATATTGAACCCAGGATTAAGTGAATATTTCACACTAAAAAACAATAACTATACCTATACATTAAGTAAATATGAACAAGGACCCGGAACAATTGATTTTTCAAAAATTGAAGTTTACATAAAAGGTGTAAAACAAAGATCGGGCTTAGACTACACAATAGATGCAACTGGTGTTTCTATAGTTCTTAATGTTTTAGTTTACATTGAGAATGCTGTTATGGTTGTTGTTAATACAAATGATTCCGATTATCTAATCAACGAAAATACAATTAAATTTACAGATAATATACCTTTAGGAACATATGTCGAGATAGTTAGTTTTTATAACCATGATGTTTTAGAAATTGTTAGAACCGAGGAGTCACTAAAATCTATTTCATCAGTGACTGTAGACACTCCAGATTATTATAGATATAAAAGCCTAAAAGGAGGTAAATTTAAATTATTTAAGGAAGTGGCAGTAGATGATTTTCTATGGATAATTAGAAATAATACTATGTTAACTCATGGAATTGACTATTACTTAGACAGTGATTTACAACAGGTAGTATTATCAAAAGGATTAGAAGATAACGATATATTAGATGTTATAATCTTTGGATCAAATACTACCACTGAAGGATATGCATACATGTCTTTTAAAGATATATTCAACAGAACACACTATAAACGTTTGAATAAAGACAAAACAACAAGACTGTCAAAGAAATTAGGTCAGTTTGATATCGCCATACATGTTGAGGATAGTTCTAAGTTAGACGTACCAAATGTAAACTTAAATACACCTGGGATAATCGAAATAAATGGAGAACGTATTGAATATTTTGAGATAGATGGAAATACTTTAAAACGTTTGAGAAGGTCTACATTAGGAACAGGAGCTAACACTGAATATAAATCTGGCACACTTGTCGTTAACTTGGGTAAATCGGAAACTATTCCATATTTGGATGAGCAAATTGTAAAAAGAATAGTAACAGCAGTAGATACTAATGAGCTTGTACTTCCGTTTGATGCTCTACAAAATGAAATTGAAGTATTTGTTGGAGGAAAAAGATTGAAAAAAACTCCTTACAGACTTTTCAACACTACAAATGGATTCCCATACAGTCCTGAAGGTGATTCTATTCTAGCTAAAGAATTTGAAATTGTAGAAAATAATAAAATTAAATTTGCAAAGGTTGTAGATAAGGGAGTAGAAATTATGATTTTGAAAAAACAAGGTAAAATTTGGGAAGATTCAGGAAATAATTTACATAATTCAACTAGTTTGCAAGCTAGGTTTATTTTAGAAGCAAGGCCATTTTACCCAGAGTTTGTGAAATAATAAATATTACAGCGAGAGAACAAATGCAAGGAAAAGATCTTACAGGTTTACACATTGAAGGGCATATTAAAATATATGATCCTAATAATGGGCATGTTTTTATTAATAAAAGAAATGCAATTCATTATGAAAACATGAGTGTGGCTTTGGCTGAAAGCCTAGCTAATGCAGGGCAAGGTTTCATTAATAAGTTAGTATTTGGAAATGGCGGCACTACAGTCAACGATGTTGGAATTGTAACATATCTTACTCCTAACAGTACAGGAACGAATGCTAGTTTATATAATGAAACTTATCAAAAAGTAGTTGATGACAGATCAGTTGTAAATGTAGACCCTATAAGAAATAAAATTGAAACTAGACACGTGACTGGAATGAATTACACCGACGTTTTTGTAACTTGCTTATTAGATTATGGAGAACCATCGGATCAGCAAGCGTTTGATAACACTACAAACAACAACGATGCATATATTTTTGATGAGCTAGGTATTAAATCTTATAATCCAAATGGAGATGGAAAATTGTTGACACACGTTATTTTCCACCCTGTCCAAAAAAGTTTGAATAGATTGATTCAGATTGACTACACTGTAAGAATACAAAGTCTGACAGGATTGAATGAATTTATTAATGAGGTACCTGCTGCTGCTAGTGCTGTAAGTGGCGGATCTAGTGGCGGATCTAGTGGCGGATCTAGTGGCGGATCTAGTGGCGGAGGGAGTACCTACTAATGCCTTATACTATTAAGTTTACTGATCCTAATAATCCTAGAGGTAGTTCTTTAGCTATTGCAGATTCAACTAAGGACACAACAAGCACAAGTTTAACATTTATAGGCAAAAATTTTCCGGGTTACGCTGAGTCAATCGGAGAAAATTTTTTACATTTATTAGAAAATTTTGCTGGTCCTAATCAGCCTTCTACAGGTAAAGCTGTAAAAGGCCAATTATGGTTCGATACCCAAGCTACTAAACCTCAATTGAAAGTATTTGATGGGCAAAATTTTGTCCCTTCAGGCAATGTTTTCAAGTCATTTGTTGCACCTATTGAAAAAACATTAGGAGATTTATGGGTAGATCTTACTGGTAAGCAATTGTTTTTTTGGTCAGGTGCGAGTTGGAGTTTAATAGGCCCTCAATTTAGTGAGGGTCTTAATAGTGGGCCTGTAATTAGTCAAGTTAAAGATATATTGAATGTAGATAGAACAATAGTAAGTTTAGTGGTTGGCGGAACAACTGTTGTAATACTTAGTGCAGAAAAGTTTGTTCCTAAACTTACAATAGAAGGATTCACTGATATTAAGCCCGGTATTAATTTAAACTCTACAGTTTTGATCAATAACGATTATAAATTTTGGGGAATAGCTGAAAAAGCCAGTTCATTACTTGTTGGTAATACTACTGTTGATTCTAGCAAGTTTTTGCGTTCCGATACTGCAAATTTTACTAATTTTAGATTGAGTATTAGGAGCGACGAGGGAATAAGCATTGGACCTAATAATAATACTAGCCTTAATACAACTGCAAATGGTGCTTTTGTAATTTATAATAGTATTGATGGATCATCAATTAATTTTAAAACTCTAAATAGTCCAAATGTTAATGATGTTTTGACGCTTCAAGGACCAAGAGTAGGAGTAAACAACTTAGCTCCGATTGAAAATCTAGATATTATAGGAACTGTAAAAGTAACACCTCCAGTTGGAAGTACAGTTGGATTAAAATTAATTGATACAACTGATGTTGCATCAAATACAACTATTTCTAACCTTACTGGCAGCTTTACAACTACAGGCGGTCTTAGTATTGCCAAGAAATTATTCGTTGGCAATGAAGCTATCTTTAATAACAAAGTCACTACTAATGGACATGTTGTCCCTAAAACGAACGAACTATATAAATTAGGGGATACAAATCTTAAATGGCAGAAATTGCATGTAAAAGAAGTTGAAGCTGATTCTATTACAGTAACCAATTTTACTACTGTAAATCTTGGTGTTGACAGTGTTGCTGGAAAGGCAAATAAGCTTTCATCACCAACAATTTTTAAAATAACTGGAGATGTTGAATCAACTCTTACAGGATCAGTAACGTTTGATGGTTCTACCGGTGGGACGGAGAAAAATTTTGTAGTACAATTGAATCCAACTTTTTTAATTGATAAAACAGAATTGACCCCCGTAGCTCAACAGTCCACAGATTTATTTTTAGTATCGCAGGCAAATACTTTTAAGAAAACTACAAGAGCACAACTATTTGCTAGAGCAGGAGTTGTTCCTGTAGGTACAATTTTATCATTCGCTGGAGCCACAGCTCCTAATGGATATCTTTTGTGTGATGGTTCTGAAATTCTTAGATCAGATTATCCACAGTTATACAGTGTAATAGGTGATGTTTATAATAGTACAACTTTATTAGGATTGGGCACATTTAAATTACCTGACTTAAGAGGAAGATTTGCTTTAGGCAGAGATACTATGAATAATAATATTTTAGTTCCAAGTTCTACAGGAACACCTATAAGTTTATCAGGCACTATTACTGCTACAGATACAACTACAATAATTAATTTAACAGGACCTGTACCTTCAGGATTACAAATTGGCATGATAGTACAAAAAACTTCTGGACAAGGTGCTTTTGGTGGTATAACAACAATAACAGATATAAACGAAAATACTAATCAAATTACAGTAGTTTCAACAAATGCTAATACTATCGGGGGTATAAACTTTGTAGCTTCAGTTTTTAGTAATTATATACCTACAGTCAGCGAAGTAAATAGGATTACAACAGCAAATGGTGATGTACTTGGAGGTGCAGGAGGCAATGAATTTTCTGGAGCTGTAGATTCATCTACAGGTCCAATATCTGCTGTTAATTCTGGAAATAAACTTAATGTTTTGAATCCCTTTTTAACAATAAATTACATAATTTTTACTGGAATATTTGCATAATGAGTTATAAAATTAATAGAACTGATGGATCATTATTAGCAGAAATAATAGACTCTACTTTAGACCAAGTTTCTACCGATCTTACTCTTATAGGAAAAAATACCTCTAATTTTGGAGAACATATTAATGAAAATTTTGTTTTTTTACTAGAAAACTTTGCATCTACAAGTGCTCCAAATAGACCTATTACTGGACAATTATGGTTTGATACAAATGAACTTAGGCTTAAAGTTTATAATGGACAACAATGGAAACAGGGAAGTGGTCCTGTCGTATCTGGCACCGCACCATTAGTAGCAAGTCTTACTCAAGGTGATTTTTGGATTGACAGTGCGGAAAATCAATTGTATTTTTATGATGGTCAAGACGGATTAAAATTGGCAGGGCCCATATATAAACAAAGCCAAGGGATAAGTGGATTTGAAGTTAGAACTTTAAGAGATACAGATAATATTGAAAGAACAGTTTTAGTTTTATGGTTAGCAGGAGCAATTTTAGGAATTTTTAGTAAGAATACTGGAAATTTTAGTATACCAAATACAACATTTGGAACAGGAGTGGTAATTAATCCTATTAAACCAGGTTTCAATGTCTGCAATTTGCCTATAGGTGGGCCTAATTCATTAAAGTTTAATGTTACATGTTCTGTGTCGGACAGTTTATCGCTAGCTAATAACCAAACTGTGTCAGCAAATTCTTTAGTGCGTAACGATGGCTTACAAAATATACAGGGACCTTTAAATATTAATAATAATAATGCTTTAAGATTAGGTTCTGCAGGACAGATTACTATCGGAGTAAATACTGACAATGAATTAATTATTGGCGGACCTGTTGCCACGCTTACCGTAAACGACAAATTAAAGTTACCAACATATACGACGCAAGCTAGGGATAGTAGGACAGATGTAGAAACTGGAGAGATTATTTATAATTCGACTACAAATAAAGTTCAGGCAAGGACTAACACTCAATGGGTTGATTTGAATTGATAATAAATACTTATAATAAGGGGTTTTGGTAATGCCGTATAGCATTGATAGATATAATGGAACGCAACTTACAGTTGTTGAAGATGGTACTATTGACAGTACATTGGATATTAAGCTCATTGGAAAAAATTATGCTGGATATGGTGAAACACAAAATGAAAATTTTGTACATCTGCTAGAAAATTTTAGTAACCCTACAGCTCCTCCAAGGCCTGTGGCAGGACAACTTTGGTTTGATACTAGTATTAAAACCTTAAAATCATATACAGGAAATAAGTGGAAAAGTATTACAGGTTTGGAAGTGAGTTCAACTCAGCCACTTGGTTTAACAACTGGTGATTTATGGTATAAAAAGGCAGGTGTTTCGGATAAAGGACAACTTTTTGTTTATAATGGAGTAGATTTTACTCTAGTTGGGCCAGAAAGCGCGGAAGGTTTTGGAATAACTCAGTTTAGGGCAAGAGTAGTTCAGAGCGATAGTGGTGCAAATTATCCTATCCTTGAATGTGTAATCAATGACGAAACCGTTTACATAGTCAGTAAAGCAGAATTTACTATAGCAGTGGGACAGATTCTAAGCGGAGGATTTACTAGGATTAAAGAGGGTCTTACTTTAGCTTTCACTCAACAAACTAATACCGCTTCAGCAACTTATGGTGTCACCGATATAAATTCCTTAGATAACGAACCTAAATTTAGTTTTTGGGGTACAGCTAGTAACAGCCTTAAACTAAACGGTAAAAAAGATACAGATTTTATAAGTGCGGTAAATGCAAATTTTAATAATTTAGTAAAGTTTAGTGATGCTGGTTTTCATGTAGGAGCAGATGAGGATCTGGCTGTTTACATAGATGGTGGAACAGTCCCTACTGTTAAGAATAGAGTAAGTAATCTAATTAGATTTCAAAC
>Ga0194130_10001847_pt1 | contig 32498 bp, 40 predicted proteins | sample TA2KigsurfametaG_FD_160084 | JGI IMG/M metagenome (GOLD analysis project Ga0194130, IMG submission 160084) | Freshwater microbial communities from Lake Tanganyika, Tanzania - TA2015050 Kigoma 12 surface | ecosystem: Environmental > Aquatic > Freshwater > Lake | place: Tanzania: Lake Tanganyika...
CGGTGTAATCAGACGATAAACAATGACGCTGTACAGGTGATCCTGGTGCCAAGACATTTTGTGCTATGGCCCGAGCCTTTTGTAAAAAACCCTCAGCCTGATCAAAACGACCCTGGCGTTGGGCAACTAAGGCCAAGCCATAGAAACCCTCCATTTGCTTTTCAGGAGAGGCTTGTTTACTCAAACTCTCAAATAAATTACGCAGATCAAATAATCCGCTAGTGCTCCCACTTTGTTCGATGCGAGCTCGGGCTTTAACTAAATAAAACTCGAGCGCACTCGGGACTCGATTTTGTGAGACCGTCCTTGCCCGATCTTGCATATCAGCAATTCGGTCGGTGGTTAAGGGATGAGTTCGTAAATATCCCGGCACACCGCTATCCATAATTCCGTAAGCTTTCTGTAAGCGCTGAAAAAATGCGGGTGCACCATTCACATCGTAACCACTCGCTTGCAAGATCTGATAACCAATCCGATCAGCCTCGCGCTCCGCATCCCGCGAATACGAGAGCTGATTCTGAATCGCAAGCGCTTGACCACCCGTAATTAGGCCGGCAGCAGCACCAGGGTTACTAGCCGCCGCTAGTGCACCAAGCACAATGCCCGCCAATGCAATGATGGAATTGGTGCCTTGGCGCTCTAGAGAGCGTGCTAAGTGGCGTTGCAATACATGGCCAATCTCATGGCCCATCACCGAAGCAACCTCTGAATCGGTCTCTGCAGCAATTAAGAGCCCCGTATGAAAACCAATAAATCCACCGGGTAATGCAAACGCATTAATCGATGGGTCCTTCACCGCAAACACCTCATAGTCATACGCCGCACTGCCTTGAGCATTCGCTCCGCCCAGTTGCAAGCGTTTTGCGGCTTGCATGAGACGCCGCTCCATCGAGTTAAGGTAATCGTAGATGGGCCAATCATTCGAGAAATCCCGATCCCTACGAATCTCACGCATGATCTGTTCACCAATCTTGCGCTCATCTAAGGGACTTAAAGCATCACCGCCAGGATCACCCATATCAGGCAATACCAAGGTGGGTTGCGATTGCAGGGTATTGCGGGAAGGCAAATTGGCTGAGCGTGCTTCCGGTGACTGAATCACGCGCCCAAGGTTCTCTTTTGCGGCACTGTCTTGGGTGACCGACACCCCTGGCTGTTGGGCCAAGGAGGGGATACTCAAGATCCCGCTTAAAATCAATGCAATGATTCGTTTTACTTGCTTACCCATGCCTATATGGTAAAACCTCTTGTATGAACAAACTGACGCATTTTGATTCCAGCGGCCAAGCGCATATGGTTGATGTTAGCGATAAAGCTTCTACCCACCGGGTAGCGATTGCGACTGGCTGTATCCAAATGAATCCTAACACCTATGAACTCATTGAGTCGGGCGGTCATAAAAAGGGGGATGTTCTTGGTATTGCCCGAATTGCGGGAATACAGGCGGCCAAGAAAACCGCTGATCTCATACCGCTTTGCCACCCAATTGCACTCACCCATGTGAGCATTGAGTTCCGATCCGATCAATCCAGTCACACGATTTATTGCCAAGCCAGAGCCGAGACCACCGGACCCACCGGCGTTGAAATGGAGGCACTCACCGCCACCCAAATTGCCCTACTCACTATCTACGACATGTGTAAAGCCGTAGACCGTGGCATGGTGATGAGCGATATCAAATTACTTGAAAAGAGTGGCGGTAAGTCAGGAGATTGGAAGGCGGGCTAACTGCTCGCCCCAACTAGACTGATTACTTTCCCACGCGGCACTCAGCCGGTAAGAGCTTAGCAGGCAGATTGGTTTGCTCCGATCGGCAAGACCAGCCACCCGACCAAGTCACTAAATTACTTTGTGACAGATCAATTGCTCGGGGCGAGGCTACATCTGGTTCATTGGTTGGAATCAAAATCAAGCTATTTTTACCATCAGGCGCCACCGAGGTTTGGTAATCAATTGCAATCGCCCCACTTGCCAAGATCTCAATGTCTTTCACACTTCGCGTTGGGGTAAATGAAAATGACTCTTGGGTAACCCGATCCATTGGGCTTGGCCCTTTGCTGGCATATGCCTCAGTCACTGCTAATTTAGCACTCGAGGCAAGATTTAAGCCTTCCACCACTCGTCCACGAGCAATGTAATCCTGATACTGTGGAACGGCGACGGCAACTAAGATGCCTATGATAGCCACGACGACCATGACTTCAATTAATGTGAATCCGCGCTGATTGTCAGTGACTTGATGGTTTGTATGCATAAAAAATCCCCTCCTTAATGGACCTCTATCTTCGGACAGAAATCCATCGCAGAGGGGCTTATTAGTTGTCAGTAATCCTTGATTTTAATATCAGTACTATGCAGCTTTTGAATTCTTGGCACGGAGCTTCATCAGTTCACCGAAGGCCATGACACCCACCGCACCAGCGATGCCAGCGATGGTCGCATAGGACTCCAATCCCTCGCCAAACTGCTTAATGAGAGCAGGATCCGTCACCATCATTCCGCCTGCAATCCAACCTAATAACCCTGCACCAGCGGTCACAATCAATGGGAAGCGATCAATTAAATAAAGGACGATTCGGCTACCAGCAACGATGATTGGAATGGATACGATCAAACCAAAAATCACATAACCAATTTGATGAGCAGCATTGTCAACCTGACCAGCGGCACCAGCAATCGCTAGAACATTATCTAGACTCATCACAATGTCAGCAATGATAATTGTCTTAATCGCAGCAAATAATTTGTCTGGTGCATCTAAGTTATGTTCACTTTCATCCTCTTGCACCATTAACTTATAGCCAATCCACAAGAGTAATGCACCCCCCACAAGTTTTAAGAACGGGATTTGCAACATTACGACCGCAAATGCAACCAAAATAACGCGCAGAATAATGGCACCAGCAGTTCCCCAAATAATGCCTTTTCTGCGTTGATTTGGATGTAGATTACGGCAAGCCAACGCAATCACAACAGCGTTATCTCCCCCGAGTAAAAGGTCGATGATGATGATTTGAATCACGACCGACCAGTCAATCATTGTGAAAAATTCCATGTCTTCCTCTAATAGTTATAACTATTTACCCAAACACTTTGTTTTTACATCGCTTGCCATTACAACTGAATTCACAAACTAAATCATTGCTTTTAGTAAAGCCGCCATCTCGGAAGGGTTTTTGGTTACCTTAAAGCCACACTGTTCCATTACCGCTAATTTGGCATCGGCGGTATCGGCTCCGCCAGAAATCAATGCGCCCGCATGACCCATCCGTTTTCCTGGAGGGGCAGTGACGCCAGCTATAAACCCAACAACCGGCTTTTTCATATTGGTCTTACACCAACGTGCTGCCTCAACCTCATCGGGGCCACCAATCTCGCCGATCATAATGACCGCATCTGTCTCGGGGTCTTCGTTAAACATCTTCATGATGTCGATGTGCTTTAAGCCGTTGATGGGGTCTCCGCCAATGCCAACCGCAGTTGACTGGCCAAGACCAATCGCAGATAACTGCCCCACGGCTTCATACGTCAGAGTGCCAGAACGACTGACAACCCCAATCCGACCTTTACGGTGAATATGACCGGGCATGATGCCAATCTTAATTTCGTCGGGTGTGATGAGACCAGGACAGTTAGGTCCTAATAATAAAGTTTTCTTGCCCCCCTTGGCTTCTTTTTGCAACATCTTGTTACGAACCTCAAGCATGTCGCGAACCGGAATTCCCTCGGTGATGCAAATGACTAAATCGAGATCCGCTTCAACGGCTTCCCAAATTGCAGCAGCAGCTCCTGGAGGCGGAACATAGACCACCGAAACGGTTGCTCCTGTTTCCTTGGCCGCATCTTTAACTGTTCCGAAAATTGGTATCCCGAAAATTGACTCGCCAGCTTTTTTGGGATTCACACCAGCCACAAAACAATTTTTACCGTTGGCATATTCCTGGCACTTCTCTGAATGAAACTGACCGGTCTTACCCGTAATTCCTTGCGTGATCACGCGTGTATTTTTATTAATCAAGATTGACATTGTGATTTCCTCAAATTAGATGGTCGCTTACTTACCCTTTACAGCCGCAACAACTTTCGTTGCCGCTTCGGCCATGGAATCAGCACTGATGATGGGTAACCCAGAGTCGGCCAAGATTTTCTTGCCTAACTCTTCATTGGTACCCTTCATCCGAACCACCAAAGGAACTGATAAATTGACTGCCCTACACGCTGTCACTACGCCATCGGCAATCACATCGCAACGCATGATGCCGCCAAAAATATTGACCAAAATGGCCTTCACACTCTTGTTCTTGAGCATGATCTTGAAGGCTTCGGTTACTTTCTCTGCCGTTGCGCCACCGCCCACATCCAAAAAGTTGGCGGGCTGGCCACCAAATAATTTGATGGTATCCATCGTGGCCATTGCCAGACCCGCACCATTTACTAGGCAACCAATATTGCCATCCAAGGAAATGTAAGCGAGATCAAATTTAGATGCCTCAATCTCAGCAGCATCTTCTTCGTCGACATCGCGATAGGCCACGATTTCAGGATGGCGATAAAGCGCATTTGAATCAAAGTTAAATTTCGCATCGAGAGCCTTAATCGTGCCATTACCCTCAAGAATGAGTGGATTAATTTCGACTAGAGATGCGTCCGTATCCCAGTAGGTTTTGTAAAGATTCTTCAATACCTCACGCGCCTGAGCTTGCGAACCTTCCGGAACCCCAATACCTTTACTCAGTTGATCGCACTGCGCATCGCTTAAACCAGTTAAGGGATCAACAAATACTTTGATGATTTTCTCAGGGGTCTTTGCAGCGACTTCTTCGATATCCATGCCGCCCTCACTGGAGGCCATGACCACCACTTTCTGAGTGGCGCGATCGGTCAAAATTCCCAAGTAGTACTCTTTTTTAATATCAGCGCCGTCCTCAACGAGTAAACGACGCACTTTTTGTCCTTCAGGTCCTGTCTGATGGGTCTTTAATTGCATGCCCAGAATTGCGCTGGCGTATTGCTTTACCTCATCCATGCTTTTGGCTACTTTCACGCCACCACCTTTACCGCGACCGCCCGCATGAATTTGTGCCTTTACAACCCAAACTGGTCCACCTAACTTCTTTGCTGCTTCGATGGCCTCATCAATACTAAACGCTGGAATACCATTGGGTACCGGTACATTAAATTGGCGCAGAATCTCCTTGCCTTGGTACTCATGAATTTTCATAGCAACTCCTGGAATGATTAAATTTCAAAGCCAGCGTGAAAAGCTATTTTCCTTGATGAGGCCCCTGGGTCATTGACCCAAATCAAGGCAAAAAAGGCTTAATACGCCCTTAAAAGACCCACAAGTCTAACATTTTCACTGCCCCAAATTGGCTATTTTGAGGGGGTCCGGCCGCTAATGAGTCGATTGACGAGCTCTGGATTAAATCCTTTTGAAACCAAGAATCGGTACTGCTTGGCGCGCTCCTTTTGATCGGAGGAAATTTCACCAAATTTACGTGCCCATAAGGCCTGGGCGCGCTCAAATTCAGAAGAGCTTAACTCATGACTTAGACTGGAAATCATATTCGGGTCAATTCCAGCTCTCTGTAACTCATCGGCCACGCGGCGCAAACCGTAGCGCTGACTACGCCGTCGCACAAGGGCCTGAGCATACCGTTCATCGGATAACCAACCTTTCGCCTCAAAGTCATTCAAAACTTGGGTAATTTGCTCTTCAAGGTCAGCAGGTGGATTGTCATCTGCCTGACTGGATAAACGCATCAACTTTTGCGCTAACTCGTGACGGCTGTACTCGCGTCGCGACAAAAGACGCAAAGCCCGAGCTTTGAGACTCGGGCTTTGTTTAGCAGCGTGTTCCAATCCTGGCATTAAGCGCTCGCTGATTCAATCTCCTCATCGTCTAAGGTTTCGCTAATGAGGGTGCCGCCACTCTTGACCCCAAGCTTCTGCCGAATCTTAGCTTCGATTTCCTTTGCAATCTCAGGATTCTCTTTTAAGAACTCGCGCACATTATCTTTACCCTGACCGATACGATCGCCGTTATAGCTATACCAAGCGCCTGACTTTTCAACGATCTCAGCCTCAACGCCCATATCGATAATTTCGCCTTCACGGGAAATGCCTGAGCCATACATGATGTCAAAGATCGCTTCGCGGAATGGCGGGGAAACCTTGTTCTTCACAACCTTCACGCGGGTCTCGTTACCGATCACCTCATCGCCCTTCTTAATGCTACCAATCCTGCGAATATCAAGACGCATCGAGGCATAGAACTTAAGGGCATTGCCGCCAGTCGTGGTTTCGGGGGAACCGAACATCACACCAATCTTCATACGAATTTGGTTAATGAATATCACCATCGAATTGGTACGCTTGATGGTGCCAGTTAACTTACGTAAGGCTTGGCTCATCAGGCGCGCCTGCAGACCTGGTAATGAATCACCCATATCGCCTTCAATCTCAGCCTTTGGAACCAAAGCTGCGACCGAGTCGATCACGATTAAATCAATTGAACCTGAACGCACCAACGCATCGGCAATTTCCAATGCCTGCTCACCGGTATCGGGTTGAGAGATTAGTAGATTATTGACGTCCACGCCCAACTTAGCGGCGTACTGCACATCAAGCGCATGTTCGGCATCAATAAATGCGCAGGTACCACCGAGCTTTTGCATCTCAGCCACAGCGTGCAGGGTTAATGTGGTTTTACCGGAGGACTCTGGGCCATAGATTTCAATCACGCGCCCGCGCGCTAAACCACCCACGCCAAGAGCAATATCGAGTCCCAAGGAGCCGCTCGATACCACCTGAATATCTTGATTAATTTCTGCGTCGCCAAGACGCATGATCGAGCCCTTACCAAAGTGCTTTTCAATTTGGGCCAAGGCAGCCGTTAGTGCTTTTTGTTTCTCGCCACTCATCCCTGCAAACTCTGATGAGGCTGATTTTTTCTTGTCGTCCATGGCCATCCTTTTCTAGATATCGGTTCGGTTTTACTTGCTTAATTGCTGAAATTCATACTGTACGCTTACTGTATATAAAAACAGTATTGTTTGCAAGTGGGCATTTCTGATTTATTGGTGCGATTGGCTTGATATTCATATAAGTAAGTACTTATTCACTTATAAGTAATTGATTTATATATAAATATTACTTTTCTTTGGCAAAATATAGAAATACTGGCATTGCAATGGCCCAAACCACCGCCAAATAAATCAATGCAAAAACCCGATCTTCTGAGCTTGGCCAGGAGGCGGCACCAAGGCGCACACCCGCTTCGTAGCATAGGGGTCCTGCAATCGCGCCTAATACAGCTGCTAAGCCATTTTTCCCTTGTAGCCAAGCCATCGACTCTTTTAGGGTGGTAGCAAAGATGAGCCATAGCGCCCACATCCAAACCGGTGAAATCACCGCAAATGGAAAGTCCGACTCAAACCGAATCCACCCCAGCTGAACCAAAATCGTGTCCGCAATCAGGCCATAAATAAATACTTTGAGAAGCAGTTCATGTTCGCTGCGGGCATTGCGATGTAACCAAAGATAAACCCCGATGCAAATGAGCGCAATCGTAATCGCCAAACTTAGTTGCTGATGTGCAGCGCCTAAGATGCAAGCAAACCAACCAATCTGAAATAAAACGAAATTCCAGATCTTGCGCCAAGTAGCCCTCGTAATTGCCAGATTCACAATAATTAATCTAGCGTTTATAGAAAGCTAAAGTGACTTCACCCAAATAAATTCCGAACTTACTCATTTCGGCTTTATTGAGCATGACCTTATCGTCCATCAGGTACATCCAATCATTAAATTGCACATGGTAAATTTTCCCATCCACTGGCAAAGCCAAGGTGTAGCGCCAGTTGAGCGCATTACCCGCTAATTCACCCACTGCTTCACCAATCACGTCACTGGCCGTGCCACTGTAACGGCCGGGGGCCACCTCGGTGAGCGTCCAAATCCGTTTTTGCTTGGTGCCATCGGAGTAAACAAAATCTTCGTCCAAGGTACCGACGCGCTTCCCATCTTTCATTTCCCATTTCGCTTTAATCAGAACCTTAAAGCGCTTAACGACTTCGCCACTTCGATCGGTAAAGATGCCATACGCATCAATTTCACCGTTAAAGTAAGTCGCTAAATCGAGCTTTGGCTGCTCCTTGCTATACATTTGCACGCTTGGACTGGAGCACGACATTACCCCTATCGATAGGAGAGAAAGCAAAAAAATGGTTGTTAGACGCTTGAGTCTAGTAAACATAGTGGGCACCAAATAAAAAATTAAGGATTAGGGCAGTTTGCTGCAATCAGAGCGGGTGGACAACGACTGGCAATCAGCGCCGAGCGTAACCTTGGCGCACTGGTTCGTTCATCAAGCCAGATGCCAAAAAAGGCTTTCGCAAATGCGTCGCCAGGAACATCACCAACGGGTTTGCCGTTGTGTAAAAACAAAGTACCCCGATCGGGCAAGTGAATACCAATCAAGGTGTCCCCCGAAGCAATATCAGGAAAAATTTTCTCAAGACTTTGCAACCAAATCATTCGCTGCTTTTCAGAAACGCCTAAGCGAGTCATTTCATCGATCGTGCGCTTAGTAAGATCAGCGCCCTTAAAAGATCGAATGTAATGAATTTCGAGAGCAAAGCCATTTTGACCTTTTGGATCGGCTACGTAATAGCGAGCGTCGTAGACATCAAAACCCCAAAATGTGAGTCTTCCCTGACCTTGCAGGCTAGCGCTCTCAATGTAGCGATAAACCGGTGATTTGCCGCCTGAGGCATTCGCAGACACCCAACTCGGCCCCAAAAGAGCAAGCAATAAACAAGCGATTCGAATAGAGGTCCAGTTCATGCCATTTAGCATAGAGGAGTTTTGTGACCCTTGCACAAAGCCATTTACTAAAGGCCTAAATAAAAAAACCCGCTCCGAAGAGCGGGTTTTAAGTGCTAGAGCCTCTATATTAGGTAGCGACGGTATTCACCGTATCGCCACGTAAGTCTGGATAACGAACATGGTCGATCAACTCCTGGATCTCTTTCTTAGGAGCTGGGGTTACCAAGCTCACCAAAATGAGAACCGCAAAACCGACTGGCACTCCGAAGATACCAGCCGAGATTGGCTGAATACCCCACCAGAGTTCAACTGGAGATGTCACATTAAACACGCCGCGCAACCAGGGCTGGGTCATGATCATGTAGTAACCAGTGACTGCTAAGCCGGAAACCATGCCTAGGCAAGCACCTGCTTTGGTAGCTTTCTTCCAAAAGATTCCCATTACCAAGGCGGGGAAGAAGGATGCTGCAGCAAAGGAGAACGCTGCGCCCACCAAGAACAAGATATCTGCTGGTTTTTGAGATGCTACCCAAGCTGCCGCCAGAGCCACAACGAGCAACAAGGCTTTCGAAATCGCAACGCGACGAGCTGCAGAAGCGTTAGGATCGATCATCTTGTAGTACAAGTCATGCGACAAAGCGTTAGCGATGGTCAATAGCAATCCGTCAGCAGTTGACAGCGCAGCAGCCAAACCACCCGCTGCCACCATACCGGAAATCACATAAGGTAAGCCACCAATTTCTGGGGTTGCCAACACGATGATGTCACCACCAATGGTCATCTCAGCCAATTGGAAGATACCGTCCTTATTGATATCCACTACCGACAGAAGCGCAGGATCAACTTTTGTCCATGCTGCAATCCACGCTGGTAACTTATCAAACGGCGTTCCAACTAGAACGTTAAAGACCTCGTATTTGACCAAGACTGCTAATGCAGGCGCAGTGAAATACAACAAGAAGATGAAGAACAATGACCAGGTCACAGACTCACGCGCTTGTTTTACCGACGGGGTCGTGTAAAAACGCATCAGAATGTGTGGCAAGGCAGCTGTACCCACCATCAAGCAGAAGATCAATGCTAAGAAGTTACGGCGTGATGTATCAAATGCGGTACGTGCTTTTTCGTCCCCATTGGGATCGCCCGCAAACTGCTGACCATGACGGGGCATATTTGCTAATGGGTTTGCACGATTATTCGCACCGGTTCGCTGGGCAGTCCAAGCTTTCTTCGCAGCTTCCGCATCTTTTGGAACGGCAGCTAGGGCTTTTTCAGCAGCAGCAATTTCAGGCGCAGGAGCATTCGCAGCTTTCAAATCAGCTACTTTCTTTTCAGCAGCTTCTTTATCAGCAGCTAATGCAGCTGGAACATCTTTTAACTTCTCTCCGAGCGCATCAGCACGTGCTTTGAAAATCGCACGAACTTCAAGCTCTTTCGGATCCTTGATGAGTTCTGCTTCACGAGCGGTCACTTTTTCAAGCTGTGAACCATAGATCAACTGAGGAATTGGGACACCGGTTTGCTTCACCGATAACCAAACCACTGGAATCATGTAGGCAATGATCAGAATGATGTACTGCGCAACCTGTGTCCAAGTTACCGCACGCATACCACCCAAGAATGAGCACACCAAGATACCAGCAAGACCCACGAAAACACCAATCTCGAAGTCAATACCGGCCAAACGTGTCGTAATCAAACCGACACCGTAAATCTGAGCAACCACGTAAACGAAGGAGCACAAAATAGCTGCAAAGATTCCGATAAAGCGTGGGAGATTGCCGCCGTAGCGTGCACCTAAGAAGTCTGGAATCGTGAACTGGCCAAATTTACGGAGATACGGAGCAAGGAATAGTGCCACTAAGCAATATCCACCCGTCCAACCCATAATGAAGGCTAAGCCGCCATAACCGGTGAGGTACAAAGTACCCGCCATACCGATAAACGATGCTGCCGACATCCAGTCTGAACCGGTTGCCATACCGTTATATACCGCCGGTACGCGCCGTCCTGCCACGTAGTATTCCGCAGTATCATTGGTACGACTCATCACACCAATACCGGCATAGAGTAATACGGTTGCACCCAAGAAGACGTAACCAATCATGGCACGACCCATGCCCATTTGCTCGGCTATACCAACGAGAACAATAAATGCTAAAAAGCCAAAGGTGTAAAAACCATAGATCTTATTTAGCTGCTTTTTAAAGGCTGCATTGCTTTTGCCAGATCCGCCAAAAGCACCGCCTGAATCAGGTGTCATTTCAGCCATGATTAATCCTCCTCGACTTCAGCACAACCGTATTCTTGATCGAGCTTATTCATGTAATGCGCGTAGTAAGCGATGATGAGAACATAAATCACTAATGCTCCTTGACCACCAACCCAAAAGCTAAAAGGCCAGCCAAAGAAATTAAAATTTAGATCTCGCGCGTAAAAGCCAACAACAAAGGTCACAACAAACCAAATGGCTAACAAGAAACTTGTCATCCTTAGGTTCTTCGACCAATATTCTTTTTGCGATTCTGTTAACTGCATAACAGTTTCTCCTTAGGTTATTAAAAACATCTACAACAAACTTCGTACTGCAACATCATTAGCTAAGCCGTTAAACCGGTCTCCCGTTCCAACTGTTTAGCAAATTTGGGCTCAAACCCCTTTAAGTGCTTAATGATTTTTACCGCTTCTTCAGGCTCTTGGCGATCCACATAAACCCTTGCTAATTGGTACCAACCATAAGGGCTCATAGGCTGAAGTTGGGTATTTTTCTTTAAAGCCTTCACAGCATCAGCAAAACGGCGCTGCTGAATTAGGGTTAACCCTAGTCCGTACCATGCTAAATCCAGTTTTTCATCCAGCTTTAACGCCTTACGAAAACTAAATTCGGCATCTTCGACCTGCCCCGTCTCTTCTTGTAAAAATCCGAGGTTATACCAAGTTTGGGCGTTGGCATCTGAACGCGAGACCACTTTTTTGTACATTTCAATCGCACCAAGTTTGTCGCCTTCCTGGGTCTTTAAATAGGCCAGACTTGATAACGCGTATGGATCGTTTGGAAACTCAGCGAGCATTTGGTCAAAAATTTCAATTGCCTTTTGACGAAGGCCCAGAACAATAAAGACCGAGGCATAAAAACGAAATAAATACCAACGAAGCTTTACTGACATATTTCGATCCCAATCGTAATGCAGTACTCAATCTTAGCGAGCGTGACCGCCATATAAAGTACGGCAATGATACAAAAGGCAACGAAAGGCGTTTGATGGTCCGCAATTTGCTTGGGCGAAATAAACCGTGCAATCTTGGTCCACGGTTTATTGATAATCTGAAAAATCTGATAAAAAAGGTTGGTATCGCGCTTTTGCCCAGATAAAACAAACAACAATGCCTGGCCCATTAAAGCGAGTCCGCCAATATATAAAATCAGTTGTGCAATGTTGAGAAATAAAAGCACAGAAGCCTTTTGGGAATTGAAAAAATGCCAATGGGGATTATGGTTGGGTCACAAAAATGCCCAAATCAGTGATTTCCCTAGTAATTTAAAAATACTTGGCTAAGTGCTAAGGGCTTACCCTTAATTTGTAAAGTTTAATTTACGCTCTAGGGATCCAGGCCCCCGCTTTGGCTAGGTTTTTAAGCTCAGCAAGGCTCTTTGCCTCTCTCCGAATTGAATCCCAAAGGCACAAAATAAGCTCACATGTAGCAAGTGTATCGGCGGCCGCTTGATGGCGAACGCTGCATTCAATACCAAAGAGCTGCAACCAGTCATCTAAGGCTCGTGCTTTAGGATGAATGCCTGATACTGCAGCCAACGGTTCAATATCAATCCAATCATTTGCTAGCGGTGATAGGCCAAATCGTTTGTAAGCGCGAGTAATCATGCCCTGATCAAAAGGAGCATGAAATGCGAGTAAGGGGGAGCTTCCCACCCATTGTCGAAACTCCTCCAACACTTCAACCGGTGGTTTGCCAGTTGTTTGTGCGCCGACGCCAATATGGTGAACCAAAATATTGTCTTTATCGGACGCTAAATCTTGTTTTAAGACCGCTTCAAAACTATCCCCAATCACAATCGTAGGTTTTGTGAATCCCGGTCCAACTTCAATCGCAATAGCTGCGATCGCAAGCAATCGATCACGACTAGGATCCAAACCCGTTGTTTCAACATCCAACACAACCCAACGACTGGGTTCAATTCTGGATTGGCCAATTCCAAAACGGGCTAATAGATTAGCGAACATAATCGAGTTCAAGTCGTTGCTGCAGATTACGGACCTCGGAGAGAGACTCCCGCAAAATTGTCTTATCAACAGCATTCAATTTATCAACATCGACCGCATTGGGATTGCCACCAATCGCATGGCCATCAATTTGCGCAGCAAGCCGTAAGGTCTGCAAATACTCAAACGCAGCAATCCATGCAAGACTTTCGGCCTCATCAAGATTTAATGCACGGCCAATCGCCGCTAATCGCTCACGCGTATTCACAGCACTAATACCATTCGCTAGCGAATAAATACGGGCACAGTCAACCACGATTGCGGTACCCTGTAGTTTGATATCGATGATTTGCTTACCATCGAGGTCTTTGGTTTCTAAACTACCAAACCAATTGAATGGCACTTTCCATTTCAATGAGTTTTCAACGAGTAATTTGATAAATCGTGGTGTAGCCTCAGCGCGCTTTACAACATACTCGCGCAATGGCTCCAGCAAAGACTCATTCCCTGCAAGCGCTCTAAAGTCAAAGAAGATGCTGGCATTGAGAAGATCCTCTGGATTGCCCTGCTCAATCCAGCGTGCAAAACGCTCTAGCCACTCTTGTTGACTGATGCAAAGCTCTGGGTTACTTGCCATAATGTTTCCCTTGCACAAGGGATACCCGCATGCATCAAGTGCCTGATTGACATCGTTCGCAAAAGCTAAATAGTGACTCTTCTGAGAAGCTTCACTATCCATATAAATCAACGCATTGTCTTGATCGGTAGCAATCGTTTGCTCACTACGCCCCTCAGAACCCAGTGAGATCCAGGCAAAACTCTCTAAATTTAAATGATGCCGTTTGGCAAAGAGAGTGATGAGTTGTGCGGTCAACACATCATTGAGATGACTAATGAGTGCAGTTAATTGCCTTGCCTGCACTCCCTGACCCAAAAGATTACGAGCAAATTTACGAATATTGCTCGCACAATCTTTTAAGGTGTCTACATCCTCAGCCGACCGAATCGCACTGCTAATGTTATTAAGCGATAAACGTTGCAAAGAGAATAAGTCGCGTTCAGAAATGATTCCAACCAGTTCCTTGCCCCGCAATACTGGTAAATGGCGAATGTGATGGCGCGACATCGTAAGCCCAGCAGTCTCCGCGGTATCGTCAATCGACAGAGTTTTAACGGATCGCGACATTACCTGTTCAATCGGTGTAGTTAGGGGAACTTGAGCAAGTGTCACGCGACTTAAGACATCGTAACGGGTCAAGATACCAACAATACCCCCGCCTTCGTCGACTACCAAAACCGAGCCTACCTTTTTATCATGAATCAACTGCAATGCATCTTGCAAGGAAGTATTTGGACTTACAGAGATTGGCTTTTTTAAAGGAAGATCCCGCAATGGACTCTCGAGGGACTGCTCGGTTAAGGCCTTAGATGCAAATGTATTTCTGAGTGCCGCTCTGGATTCCTCAAGCAGCTTGAGAATGCGATTGTTTAGAAAATCACCAAATGACTTCGATTGGCTTGCCAGTTCGTGCATCCGCTCCAATGGCAATGCCAAACAAAAACAATCATCGACTGCCACATACTTCACGGTTGTTGGAAGCCCGGCATAGCACGCACTGACTGCCAATATATCGCCAGGATCTAATTCAAATCCCGTTTCCTCAAAGCCAGGTATCAAACGCCGACCGGATACCCGTCCTTGCCGTATTAAATACAGGGCTTTCGGAACGCCATCGGCAGGCGAAAGAATGACCTCCTGTGGGGCAAAGTACGATTCCACCGAGTAGCGAAGAAAAAAATCAACATCTTCTTCTGCCATCTGCGAAAAAGGCAAAATGCGCATCAACTGCTGGCGCAAATTCTGAACCAGGCTGTACGAAATCGAAGGCTTTTTTAAACGATCACCAGATTCCATCATCTCGATTCCTCAATGTAAATCAGCGATAAGGGGTTATTTGATTATGATGACTATGGATTTCGATATCAATACAATGATGGTATTGCGGGTATTATTGATTGTTTTAGTCAACTTCTAGGAAACAACTATGTCGATGTCGCCGACCCTGATCAATATTGTTAGCACAACAATTTTTACCTTGGCAGTCATTCACACCTTCTCAACAAAATTTTTTGAGCATCTTGCACACAAGCAACCCAATCATGCGGGAGTATGGCATCTGTTGGGTGAGGTTGAGGCAGTCTTTGGTTTTTGGGCCATGGTTCTTGTTGCCTTCTTCTTCATGCATACCGGCAATCAGGCAACCATTCAATACTTAGAGAGTTTGAACTTTACCGAGCCTTTGTTTGTCTTTGTGATTATGGTGATTGCTGCCAGTAAACCGGTCTTGGAATTTTGCCTGTCTTCAGTGACGCACGTAGCGGCACTGATTCCAATCAAAAAATCAGTTTCTTTCTTTTGGGTCACCCTCTCCCTCGTTCCTCTCTTGGGCTCGTTTATTACTGAACCGGCAGCAATGACGGTTGCTGCTTTATTGCTGAGGGATCACTATTTTTCTAAGAAGATATCCCCAAAATTAATGTATGCCGCTTTGGGAGTTTTATTTGTCAATATTTCGATTGGCGGTACCTTAACTCCCTATGCCGCTCCTCCAATCTTGATGGTTGCCGCCAAGTGGAATTGGGATATTGTTTTTATGCTTCACGAATTTGGATGGCGATCTTCGTTGGCCGTTGTTGTGAACTCAACCATTCTTTGCCTACTGTTTTATCGTCAACTAGAGCAAATTGAGACAAATCCCACCGGCAAGGGAGTTGATCGGATTCCCTTTGGTGTCATCCTCATCCATCTCCTCTTTTTGCTAGGTGTAGTTGTCTTTGTACACCACTCAGTTATTTTCATGGGTCTTTTTCTCTTCTTTATTGGCTACACCACAGCGTATGCGCGCTATCAAAACAAACTTATTTTTAGAGAGAGTTTGATGGTGGCGTTTTTCTTGGCAGGCCTCGTGGTTCTTGGGGGGCAGCAAAAATGGTGGTTACAGCCTCTGCTAGCTAATTTAGATGCCGATACGGTCTACTACGGCGCGACTGCCCTCACCGCCATTACCGATAATGCAGCCCTCACCTATCTTGGATCATTGGTGGATGGCTTATCCGATGAGTTTAAATATGCCTTGGTAGCTGGTGCAGTTACGGGCGGGGGCTTAACCGTCATCGCAAATGCTCCTAATCCAGCTGGGTACTCCATTTTGCGACCCAGTTTTGAAGATGGCGCAATTAGTGCTCTCTACCTCTTTATTGCAGCACTACCGCCAACCCTCGTTGCGATTATCGCTTTCCGCTTTATATAAGATGCGATATCAGCTGATTGCATTTGATGCCTATGGAACCCTATTTGATGTGTATTCCATCGGCACACTTGCTGAAAAGCTATTTCCAGGTCAAGGCAAAGCGCTCTCACTGCTATGGCGCAATAAACAACTTGAATATACGCGCCTCATTTCATTAGCAGACCCCAATCCGTTTGGCAGTCAACATTACCAATCCTTTTGGGATCTGACAATTGCAGCCTTGCATTTTTCTTGTGCGCAATTAAAACTTGACCTGTGCCCGGACAATGAATCAACCCTTCTGAAGCAATACGCTCAACTTGATTCTTTTCCAGAGTCTGCTGCAGTTCTTGAAAAGATAAAAACAACGGGTATTAAAACGTGCATTCTTTCAAACGGTAATCATCAGATGTTGTCTTGGGCAAACCAGTCAAGTGGATTGGATCAATACCTTGACCGAGTGATATCGATTGAAGAGGCCCGTCAATTCAAAATTACGCCCAGTAGTTACCAATTGGTTCTGAATCATTACCCAATCCCGAAAGATCGAATCTTATTTGTGTCGTGTAATGCCTGGGACATCATTGGTGCCAATTGGTTTGGCTTTGATACCTATTGGGTCAACCGCTATCAATTGCCGTTTGAGAAAATTGGTCATCCACCTACTTACGTTGGCTCCAATCTTGATGCGCTGATACCCTGCCTTGGTTCTACTCCATCAGCATTGCAATAAATTCATAAATTAAGTAGCCCACCCCAATTGTAAGCGTGGTGTATACAAAAGTCTGAACAAAGGTTTTCCCCAGGGCACCAAGGCGTTCGAGCAAAAAGGCTAAAAATGTGGAATCAGGGTTGGGGTCATTTCGCCAATCACGATAAGCGACTCCAAACTGATAAACGTTAAAAATCAGCCAAAGCACGAGGGCGACTTGGATAGCGATGACAATATATTGCATGCCGTCATTCTAGAGCTTTTTAAGCTCTCCCCTATATCATTACAATCGCAGCAACACATAAAGGTTGATCTTGGACTTTTCCTACCTCATCGATTTATTTTTCAATCTAGATAAAAACCTTGCGCTGATTGCCAGTGAGTGGGGTACCTGGATTTATGTTCTCCTTTTTGCAATTATTTTTATTGAAACTGGCTTAGTTGTCATGCCATTCCTCCCCGGCGACTCCTTATTATTTGTTGCCGGAGCACTTACTGCAGCAGGTGATTTGAGTTTGCCAGTTCTCATGATCTTACTTACCAGTGCCGCCATTTTGGGCGATGCTGTCAATTACTCGGTTGGGCGATTTGTCGGCAATAAAGTCTTCTCGTGGGAGAACTCACGATGGTTTAATAAAAAAGCGTTTGACGAAGCGCATGCCTTTTATGAAAAATATGGACCCATCACGATCGTGATCGGTCGCTTTCTACCGTTTGTCAGAACCTTTGCCCCCTTTGTGGCCGGTGTAGCCCAAATGCGCTATCCCGTATTTGTTTTCTATAACATCATTGGGGGCATCATTTGGGTCTGTAGCTTAACGGGGCTAGGCTATTTGATTGGCGAGCATCCATGGGTAAAAAGTAATTTTTCGATCGTCGCATTAGCAATGATCATTATTCCTGGTCTACCTGCTCTATGGATTTTTTTGAAAGAACTAACCGCTCGCTTTCGAAAGCGTTAAAACCCTATGTCAAATTCAGCGCAACCCATTTGCATTATTGGTAGCGGCCTAGCAGCCTATACCCTTATTCGTGAGTATCGCAAGATCAATGCAGAGCACCCCATCACCCTAGTGACTCAGGAAGCTGGTGATTTTTATTCTAAGCCAATGTTATCCACTGCGATTGCTGGTAAAAAATCTGCCGAGCAACTCGTCACGAGCCCGGCAAACAAAATGGCTCAGCAATTCAATCTTGTTATTCATACCCATACAACAGTTAAGCAGATTGATCCGGCACATCAAAAAATTTCTGTGATGTCAAATAATGGGCAATCCTTTGATATTGAATACAGTCAATTGGTTTTAGCTCTGGGTGCTGATCAAATTCGCGTTCCGATCGATGGGGGCGCTAGTGATGCAATTTTGTCGGTCAATGATTTACATGAATATGCAGAATTTCGAAAAAGGCTCGATGGTAAGAAAAAGGTTGCCATTCTTGGTGCAGGTTTAATTGGCTGTGAGTTTGCAAATGATTTGGCAAGTGGTGGCTATCACGTAGAGCTCGTTGATCTTGCTGATCAAGCCCTCAGTCGTCTATTACCTAAACCGATTGCGCAAGCACTTAAACAGCGCTTATCGAGTCTTGGTGTCTTGTGGCATTTGGGAGTCAGTATTCAATCGGTATCTCGCGATGGCGATCAACTTCAAGTCATCTTAACGAATGGCGAAATAATCCAAGCTGATTTGGTGTTATCGGCTTTGGGGCTAGCCCCGAGAATTCAATTGGCTAAAGAAGCAGGCATTACTACCAATCGAGGAATTGTTGTCAATCGCCAGCTAAAAACTAATCTCCAGAATATTTATAGCCTAGGCGATTGCGCAGAGGTAGAGGGTCATGTGCTCCCATATGTGATGCCAATTATGCAAGCAGCGCGTACCTTGGCGACGGTTTTGGCTGGGCAAGAAGCTTCACTCGCCTATCCAGCGATGCCGGTGATGATTAAAACACCCGCACTCCCTTTAATTGTGTCCCCACCGCCGATCGGAAGTACTGGCTCGTGGTCAATTAAGCTGTTAGACGGTGGAATGGAGGGGCTCTTTCATAACGACCAATCCGAACTCATCGGCTTTGCCCTAGCAGGATCAGCAACCAGTCAGCGCGCTAATCTCACCAAACTGCTGCCACCGATTTTGGGATCTACTTAAGGGCGCCAGAACAAGGTTAGCTTTTGCGGGTCTCCCTCTTTAAGGACGATGCCTCGCTTTAGTAACTTGCCTTGATAGCTTGCCTCAACAGTGTATTGACCTGAAGGTGCATGAAGAAGCATCAAGGGGCCATCGCATACGGTCTCTAAAAGAATTTGTTGTTTGTCGTTGAGCACACGAATATCGACACCCGCAATCCAAACACCGCGCCCACTACTATCAATCTCCGACATCTCTATGAGTAATGGCCACTTTTTAGTGGCTGCAAAGATGGCACTCGATTCATCACTACCAATACCCCCCGTAATGAATGTGATATTTCCTTGCACTTTACTGGGTGGTAACTGAGCAAGACTGGGGCCAGATAGAAAACCGGCACAAACAATTAGGCATTGAATTAGGAATTGACGCATCAATCATCTCCTCACGGATCGCGGCTATTTCATATTCTTTTCTAAAGTTGGTTACGAACCCACTGAATTCCAGCACTTGCACTTGATGCTAGACGATAAGGCAATCAAGAAGTAACTAATAATCCCGATGGTAAAAAGAGTTGCGTCTTGAGAATCAAAGTACATTAACAAGCCAATAATGGTTACAGCAACAGCCAGACAACTGAGTATGGTTTTAGCGAACATGGCTCCTCCAATAATGAATGATTAAGTATAAAAGTGATTTAGGAATTCGAATAGGGCTCAACGATCCCTATGCCCTAAACATGAAATACACGGCACCTAATAAACACAACCCCGCCCAGAGGTAATCGGTCTTAAATGGCTCGCCCATATAAAAGATTGCAAATGGTATGAATACACTCAATGTAATGACCTCTTGGGCAATTTTTAATTGGCCAAGGGAGAAATACTCATAGCCAATTCGATTGGCAGGAACTTGCAAAACGTACTCAAAGAATGCGATCCCCCAGCTCACAAAAACAGCGATCCACCAGGGTTTAGCACTTAGGTCTTTTAGGTGGGCATACCAAGCAAAGGTCATGAATACATTCGACAGAATTAAAAGCCCAATGAATGAAAAGGGGCCAGTTAGGGAGCTAAATGTGGGCATTGGGCAATTCTCAACGGTTAGAAAGACTTCACTTTACTAAAAACATCTGACTTTTTGATCTAGCGCAAATTGCCCTGCCCAAATCTTGCTAGACTGAGCTCATCTCGAGGTAAATATGCGACTTATATTATTTTGCGAACAAACTGGTGCCCGTCTAGATCCAAAGCAATCGGCAACCGTCTGTGCTGCCCAGTACCGCTGTGACTCATATACAAACTGCCCTTTGATATCAAAGCCATTGGAGCTGAATCACAAAGCAAGTTCTTTGCAGCCAACTAATACTTCATCGTAAAGTAAAACTGTTTACACTCTCTATGAACGGAGAGAGCTCAAATGCGAATGGTTTTGTATCTATTGATTGCGTTAATCCCAATTGCGATGGTTTATTCACGCCTGTTGGATCACTCAAAATTACGGGATTTTTTTATTGCCATTTCGTATCTAAGCATGATGGCATGGGCATTTTTCTTTGCCCTTGTCTTAGAAATGCTACTTCGGATTCCAGTCAAATATTCAGTAGCCATTTTGGCAATCGTGATGGCTTATGCGCATTTTCGTACCATCACTTACTTACAGAAAAAACGGCGGGGGAACTAGTTAGTCCTTACCATCTTTATTTTCAAGCCTGATTTGCATTTCCTCATCTTGGGGCGTTTCAAGATTTAAGGGCATGTGTACCATCTTTTCACCATCCCATTTTTGACCACACCAGCACTCTCCAGCGTCATTGATGATGCAAACACCGGATCCACAACAACGGCTATCCGACTTTGTCATAGTTTTACCTCATTGATTTAGTCTTCAACCACTTCCCAGGTACTATCGCCCAACTTACGGACTACTTGGCAAAAAGACCAGCCCGCTGGAATACCACAACTCCACTCGCTCGGAGAGTTCTGAACTAAACGATAGGAACCCAGGCTCTGATCTTGGTATAGATAATATTTTTTTCCATAAACTGGACTAAAACTAAACTTAGCCGCATGAACCATTTCGGTTGCATCTAAGCGGGCTTGCAGCGCTTTTGCTTGGCGCATTAAAACCGCTGCCTGCTCCATGATGCGCTCGTATTCTTGATTGGCATGCGCTCTAGCAATATTGATGGCCTTGTCTTTTTCCTCGCGAATCGGAACGGGCGCAAACTTAGGTGCGCCCACTTCCATGGGGTACTCAATAGCGTTATGACGGTCTGGATCGGTATCTTCAATGCGCATAATCATTGAATTCTAGTGGTTTATCACCAAAATCACAGGGCTCAACCTAGGGTTTTTAATTACTGATAAATCTGTATAGTGAAATTGACAGTCTTACGCTCAAATAAGGATTGATTTATTTCCTTTGAATTTAAGCCCCGCAAGGGGCTTCTTTTTTGGGCCTACTTCTCGACAAAAGCCCGCTCGAAGACATAGTCGCCCAACTCTCCAGAAGATGGAGACACCTTAAAGCCCCGTTGATCCAATAACTGGCTGGTTTCTTTAAGCATCGCGGGGCTTCCACAGATCATGGCGCGATCCACCGCTGGATCGAGTGGTGGCAATCCAATATCGGTAAACAGTTTTCCAGACTCAATCGCGGTAGTTAAGCGACCAGTATGGGAATATGCTTCGCGTGTAACCGTGGGATAATAAATCAGTTGATTGCGCACCAACTCTCCCAAAAACTCATCATTGGGTAATTCGTTTGTGAGGTACTCTTGGTACGCAAGCTCACTCACCACCCGCACACCGTGAACTAAAACAATCTTTTCAAACCGTTCGTAGGTCTCTGGATCGCGAATAATGCTCAAAAACGGAGCTAATCCGGTTCCCGTACTAAATAGATACAAATGCTTTCCTGGACTTAGATCATCAATCACCAATGTGCCGACGGATTTCTCGCTCACAAGAATGGGGTCGTCCACCTGAATGTGTTGCAGTCGCGAAGTTAATGGGCCATTGGGAACTTTGATGCTAAAGAACTCGAGGTGCTCGGCATAATTTGGGCTTACCACACTGTAGGCACGAGCCAATGGCTTGCCATCCACCTCAAGACCAATCATTAGGAAATGGCCATTACGAAAACGTAATCCTCGATTTCGGGTGGTAGTAAAACTAAATAAACTTTCGTTCCAGTGTTTGACAGAGAGCACGCGCTCTGTTTGATAGGTGGCCATAACTATTCGGGTGTTCGCATATAAGAATCAATCCATCCATTGTAATGAATGGTCTTACAGCGCAGGATAGTCGGTATATCCCTTTTCATTACCGGCATAGAATGTGGCGCGTTGATAGGGGTTTAATGGAACGTTTAATTTAAACCGTTTTGGTAAATCTGGATTGGCAATAAAAACCTACCAAATGCAATGGCATCAGCCTCGCCATCGGCAAGCGCTTTCTCAGCGCTCGCTTGATCAAAGCCCCCAGCCAAAACCACCTTACCGGTAAATAAAGAACGAAATAATTGACCTGTGCGCGGTGCGTCAGCCACTAATTGATCATTACCCCCAGCAGTCGTTGCGCGCGGTTCAATCAAATGCAGATAAGAAAGATTAAACGGATTGAGTGCATTGATCAGGTGAGCAAATAAACCTTTCGGATCGGAATCAGCAATGTCGTTGAATGTACCGTGTGGTGACAAACGAATTCCCACCCGACCACTACCCCATACCGGGATGATTGCCTCGAGTATTTCCAATACCAACTTACAACGATTTGCAATTGAACCGCCATACGCATCCGTGCGCTGATTGGTACGATCTTGCAAAAACTGGTCGAGTAAATAGCCATTGACAGCATGCAGTTCAACGCCATCAAATCCGGCGGCTTTAGCCTGCTGGGCAGCATGCACATAATCAGCCTTCAGCCGCTCAATCTCTTCGAGTGTTAATGCTCTTGGGGTTTCGTACTCGGCCAAGGACCAAGATGCGGTATAGACCTTGCCTGCTGGTTGAATGGCTGAGGGAGCGACTGGCAAACCTTCCTCCGGATGAAGTGAGGAGTGAGAGATGCGTCCAACATGCCACAACTGCAAAACGATTTTGCCGCCCTGCGCATGTACTGCATCGGTCACGGTCCGCCATGCCGCCACTTGCGCATCACTATAAATACCGGGGGTTGCTGGATAGCCTTTACCCAATGGTGAGATCTGTGTTGCTTCACTAATGGTGAGGCCAGCAGAGGCACGTTGCGCATAGTACTTGGCTGCCAATGGTCCTGGCACCCCATCATCGCTCGCACGCATCCGGGTCAGCGGTGCCATCAAGATTCGGTTTTCAAGAGAGAGTAAGCCAAGCGTAACGGGGGTGAATAAATTCATTGCCAACCTTTATCAAGTTCCATGTAAAGTGAGGATTTTATAGGTTATCCATATAATTTTCTGATGAACACTACAGCGAAATTTCAGGCGGGGGACCAATTAATTAATCTCAAGTCAGGTGGACTCTATCGTGTGATTGGCCTAGGTAAGATTGAAGCCAATCTTGATGACGTATATATCTATGAGGCGATGCGTAACCAAACCTTATGGGTCCGACCCAAAGCGGAAATGGAAGATGGCCGCTTTGTAAAGCAACTCGGATGATGATTCGATGTTTTTAGAAGAGCACGATTTACAAACGTCAACCAAGATCGATGACTTGGAAGCAAAATATCAAGAGATTGAAGTATTCACTCGCGCTCTATTTGACGACATGAATGATGCAGAACGAAATCGTCTTGAGACCATCAAGCATCGATTTGAAAAGCTCAAAGAAACTCTTTTCCAAAACTCGGATCATATCTTAAGTCATGCTAAACATCCCGATTTAGGATCTGCCCAAAAGGCACTGCGCGAGGCACAACTCAATATGATGTTTGATTGGGAGCAATTTGGGCTAACTGAGGACATGTTTTTTAAGTTATATCAATGCCACCGCAATCAATTGATCGGTGATGCCGATCTGAAAGCGCGAGCCACTTTAATCCAACAGATATTGGCCATTGAGATCAATCTCACCTTGCTCTTTAAAATCCGGCAAATAACTCCATGATCATTCGTAAGTTCCTACTAATCCTTTCTTGCTCACTCTTTGCTGGGCTTGTACACGCTCAAGCGACATTTGTCGTGGTCGCAGCCAATATGAAAGATGCATTTATTGAGATTCAGAATCAGTTCCAGAAAGAAAACAGGGGTGATTTAAAGGTCATCTATGGCTCCTCGGGTAACTTTTCCTCACAAATCATGAACGGTGCCCCATTTCACTTGTTTATCTCTGCAGACGAGCAATACCCTCTCGAACTATTTAAAAAAGGGAAAACGGTTAATGAGGGCACTATTTATGCCATTGGAAAATTAGCGCTGATTGCAAATAATGGTAAGAGAATTACTCTGGATAACTCCAAAGAAAAAATTGTAGATGCCGTTAAGAAGGCCAACAAGATTGCTCTGGCAAAGCCCGAACTTGCACCTTATGGCCGTGCCAGTGTTGAATATCTAAAAGCTAGCAACCTATGGGAACTGGCAAATACGAAGATTGTATATGCAGACAATATTGCGATGGTAGCGATGTTTGTAACAACGGGCTCTGCAGATATTGGCTTTACTGCTCTCTCGATTGCGAAATCACCCTCCGTTGCCAAGCAGATCTCCTCTGTTGAACTAAAAGATGGCTATCAGCCAATTAAACAACGGATGGTGCTCATTAAAAATCCTACGCCTGATGCAGTTCGTCTTTATGAGTTTATGCAATCTACTAAGGCCAAAGAGGTTTTACGCTCCTTTGGATATCAAACCCCATAACTAAAGCCCCTTAAGTATTAGGGCTACCCTAACTGGGAATTCATGATTAACTAGTGAGATGAACACTAGCAATAAAAGCAAACTCCGAATGCGATTTCCTTTGTTCTTATTTTTTCAGTTGGGCATAATCACTCTAGTGCATGCGAATACCTCTTTAGTGGATTCGGTCAAATCGAAGGTTGAAACAATTTGGGCTCAAGGAGATGTGGTCGGATATTTACCCCTATACACCTACCACATGCCCTATGCCTATCCTCCAGAGAAATTAGATCAGTACACCGATATTCCACTGGGGCTTGGAATTGGTAAAGGTTTGTATAACAATCGCGGCAATTGGGAGGGGCTCTATGCCATGGCATTTAGAGACTCTCATGGCGTTTATCAATACATGGCTGGCTACGGTTGGATTCCAACCTGGAAGTTGTCTACCAATGGAAATTGGAGGGTGGGCGCTGGAGCAACGGTATTTATGATGTCGCGGCAAGATATTTTTAATTACATCCCATTTCCTGGCTTGCTCCCAGTTGGTTCATTGGGCTATAAAAATCTCAGCCTTCAAACCTCATTTGTGCCTGGTGGTGATGGTTTTGGTAATGTCCTTTTTACATGGGCAAAATGGACATTTAAGTAAGATAGCTATAAATGCTCAGATACCTAGCCCTCTTAGCCAGCTTTATTCTCCTTGGTGGGCATAGTCTCCTCTCTTTGGCCCAGCCCGCCGGTATTGCTCAAAGTCCTGGACTGAAAGCATCTGTCAGTGTGGTTGGCATTAATCAATTTAATACCAAGCTTAATTCTGGGGGTAACTTTGGTTGGTCTCATGCTAGCGCATCACTCAGACTTCTAAACAATATTTCTCCGGTCACTACGGTTGGCGTGTCATTGCGCTATGAAACTGAGTTTTGGAACTGGAGCAATATGCAGGCCTATAACTTAGGCGGTAAAAATCCTTGGGGTACCATCCAAAGCCCTGGGGTCAGCTTTGTGTACACCCATAAATTCGATTCGGATTGGAAGCTCAACTTGATACCAACCATCGAGTCGACTGCTGAACAGGGTGCTGAGCTCGGTAACTCATTAACCTATGGTGCGATTATCAATGCATCAAAGCAGCTATCGCCCACTCTCAATCTCGGTTTAGGTAGCGGAGTCTTTCGACAAATTGATACAAACCGTATTTTTCCTTTCATTGTGATTGATTGGAAAATTACCGACCGTTGGAATCTTAATAATCCATTTCCTGGAGGGCCTGCTGGTGGTGCAGGCCTGGAATTGAGTTATGCGGTCACACCACAATTTAAGATATCAGGTGGTGCGGCTTATCGCAGTTACCGTTTTCGTCTGAGTAGCTCCAATGCCTATGCTGGCGGCGTGGGTCAAAACAAATTTGTTCCCATCTTTGCACGATTCTCCTACGCATTTGATCGAACCACTTTGCTAGATCTTTATACGATTGCAAACGTTGGTGGCAGCGTTTCAGCATTTGATCAAAGTGGTAATACCGTGCTCAGCACTAATTACAAAACAGCTCCTGCGATTGCCGTGAGTCTAGTAAAGCGCTTCTGATTCTAGGAATCCACCTCTTATTAATGCCGTATTTACTGCATTTTGTTAAAATTCTTAGTTCGGCGAATTAGCTCAGCTGGTTAGAGCGACGGAATCAACCATGGCTGAGGATGCCTGATTCTACTTAAAAAGCTTATCTAGAAACTTTTTTGTATTTTCTTGGGACTCTTTGGCAGCACTGGGATCATATTGATGTAAAAAGTTCAGTCTTACCGTGCTGGATATTGATACGTCAAAAGCATGTGTTGCGCCTATATATTTATGAACGTCATACATAGGATCATCCAGTGGAACACAAAATCCTATAAAGGCTAAAGTATCATCTCCAGCCAAATGAATCTGGGTGGGAATGGTTGGCTTTATTGGTGGCGGACTCAGAGTACATGCTGGATAAAAAGCTACTGCGCCAGCAAATGGAATTTTTTGTCCCTTTTTAACAACCTTAAAGTACTCAACATCCTCTTGTTTGGCCACCAAGGCAAGAACTCCACCGCCACCCTGACTAAAGCCAATTACCGCCATATTACCCTTATGCCAAGGCTGCTTAGAAATCCAATAGCCTGCTTGAACCATATCTCTTGCCCTATCTTCACCCCTGACGCCGGGGATGAACTGGCCAGTATGCGCACCTACCCCACGCAATGAGTAGTGATCAATGATGACCGCGTTATAGCCCCATGATTGAACTCGCATTGCCCACTCACGATGAAAGTTCTGAACACCATCAGAGCCATGCGCAATTAGAACGGTGGGGGTTGTTTTTTTCTCATCAACAGGACTTGCGCTAAGCAAAACAGGGATAGAGTTTCCATCCTGATCTTTTAACCAATGGGTTGAGCAACCACTAAGCGCCAATAAAATCGCAAGCACTATTGGGCGGGTAAATTTCATAATCATAGCCTCCAATGATTCTAAATATTAGCACCAGCCTAATGTGTCCTTTTAAAGGACGATGCTGGGATAGAGGGAAAGAAAAAACCGCCCGAAGCTGGTTTTAGTGATTCTTAGTAACCCGGGGTTGAATCGACCATGGCAGAGGATGCCTGACTCTAACACTAGACTGTCTTTTTAAACGACACATTCCACAACCTCATGGATGAGATATTCCCCAGTTTGGGCCTGGCCAGCTCTTGAAGCCTTTTACCTTATAATTCTCAGTTCGGCGAATTAGCTCAGCTGGTTAGAGCGACGGAATCATAACGATGATTTTGAGTAATGAAACAGTTTTACATCATTGAGTTAAGCATACGCTCACTGTGTTGTTCGATTCGCACCACTCAACACGGCTCTCACTAATCTAAAACACTTTCGCAGTAGCGTTCGCAGAACATCGTGTGAGATTTTGACAACGATATAGCGGTTAATCGTCGCAGAAAATTTCAAACGACAGCACACTACGCTGTATATGAAAGACCTTCGGTTTATTTTCACCACAGCCACCGAAAAAATTCCCTCATCCCTAAAACTCTTTGACGGCAAACTCACTGTCTATAAGCGTTCGCAGTCCGCACAGTGGCAATGTCGCTTTAAGCTTAGCAATGGTAAATGGCATAGTGCAAGCTGCGCAACGACTGATTTAAGTGCAGCGAAACAACAGGCTGTGGTGCTATATGAAATTATCAAACTGAAAGTGGATGCGGGTTTAGCGATTCACACGAAAACATTTGGGCAGATTGCTCGCGAAGAGATTACACGTTTAGCGCGAATTGCAACTACACGACAGAGTGAGCGCAAATACAAAGACTATTTGTTTATTTTAGAAAAGTATCTCATTCCGTTTTTTGGTAGCTACGCAGTTGCTGACATTAGTGATGAAGTGGTTGCTGAGTTTAGTGCGTGGCGTTTATCTGAGATGGGTAAAGATGCAAAAGCGATAACAAAGAAACATCACGCAATGGCATTTAATCGAATTGTGCAGATTGCACGTGAGTGTGGTTATGTATCTGCTAATAAAGTAGTTGCACAGTTAGATATTAGTGGCGCAAAGAGCGAACCACGTCCTGCGTTTAGCAATGAAGAGATGGAGCAACTGTATGCCTATATGCCGCTGTGGCAAAAGAACATAATCCACAAAGACTCTGAAGCAGCACGAATCTTATGCTCTGTATATGTCAAGTTTTTAGTCAATACGGGTGTGCGACACAGCACCGAATCGATGCCACTGCGGTGGAAACACTTACAGTGGCACTATATTGGTAGTAAGCGCTATTTGCGTGTATGGGTGAGTGGTAAAACAGGCGCACGTTATCTAATTGCGAAGCACGAAGTCATTAGCGTATTAGAAGAACTGCTTAAGTGGCAACAATTACCTTATCGCACATTAGATGAAGTGATTAAGGCTAAATTAGATAGACGCATCTTTACGCTACCCACCGGCGAGATGCCGCACCTACTCGAAAACATCTTTCGGCACTTAATGATGAAGAGTGGATTACAAAAGAATGCTGCGGGACAGAATCGAACCTTATACAGCTTACGACATACCTATGCAACGGAAGCGTTAGCAAAAGGAATTGATATTCACACATTAGCCAAACAAATGGGAACGAGTGTAGTAATGATTGAAAAGCACTACAGCAAGCTAACTGCGATGATGAGTGCGGAGCGATTGGCTTAAATTCAAACCAACTCTACTGCCTTACGCTTCATCTCATCATTCACATCAATATAAGCCTGCGTCGTTGTAATACTTCGATGTCCTGCTAAGCTCATTAGCACCCGCACACCGATGCCCTTATTCGCTAAATTTGTAATAAACGTGCGTCTGCCACTATGCGAGCTCGCTCCATCAATACCCACACGCTTATACAGATAATGAAAGAGCTGCGTTAGGGTATTAGCACTAAAGCCATTGCTATTGGCTTTTTGACTGTAAAACAGCTTTTGATTGAGATTAGTGGGCATGTATCTACGGCAATACAACTCTAACTCTTTACGCAGTCGCTCATTCACAAACACGATACGTGCGTGATTGCCCTTCGTTTGTGTAGCTGAGAGTCGTATTTCTGCTTTTATAACACCGCTGCTATCAACCACATCACCGTATGTAAGGCTCGCAACCTCACCCACCCGCATTCCACTTAAAAATGAAGTCATTATGATGGCGCGATTACGTGCTGCGTGTTTGCGAGTAGCGACGTAGTCTAATACGCGTCGCAGTTCTGTTTGCGTCAGTGTCTTTGCTTGCTTACTCATTGTGTGTTTCTCCTCTAAATCTAAGCATTACTTAAGTAATACTATGTATTCTTTGTTTGTTAATTCCTACCTCTTTTTATGTGCTGTTTGTGCTATTAATTTCTTTCCACAAAACAATGAGATAGCAGCAGTAGCATTACAGATATAACAAAATTAGTATTTCCTTATATCTGCCTATTTAGTGCAGCACATATTGACTACTTCATTTTTGTAGTCAAAAAGCCACATTCACAGCTGACTATTTTTTTAGCTTCGCTGCATAGTGTTCTGTGTCGTTAATACATAGACACGTGAAGATTGCTAAAACGTGCTTATTTGACGTTTTTGACGTATTTAAGCAGTGGTTTTGTTAGTGCAGTGCTTTATGAGTAATGAAGCAAACTGCGTTTGCTTTTGCTCAGCACTTCTTTTCTTTCTTTTTCTTTTTTATTTCTTTTGTTTGATGGATTGCTTATTTGATTACTTAAATGAGAAATAATAAAGAGATATAAAGCAATATTGATTTATATGATTACACTGGTTTTTGAGCAAAGAACGGCTATACGCATACTCTTTAAAGTATTCGTTTAGTCGTCCTTACTAATTAACTTAACCAATCTGGTTCCGTCGCATAGTCCTGTAATACAGTTTTACGTAAGACAATCGTATTAAAACTTACAACTCACTTCTGCATTGATTTGCATTGTGAGCAACTGTGCGGCACTTACTCTATTGTGTGATTTGCTATTACAGCAACAAATCACAGAGCACAGACGCATTAGCCGTCATATTCCAATCTGCGTTTTTGTCCTTTTTTATTGCAGTGACTTATCTGCCGTATTTGCCCATCTTTGCCTATTCTTCTTACTGTGTTTATTTAGGTGCTTGTCGCTTTGCCTTAATTTTTCTACGTGCTTTTTTAGTATGTCGATTTGCCTTAAATTCTGCTCGTTTTAGTTTTTTGCCTAAATTCATTACCTCATACGTTTGGCGCTTTGTAATACTGCTGCGCTTTTGACTGTGATTAGCGCAATAGTAAAAGTCCATTAATGCGTCTTTTTGTGCTTCACTTAATAGCTCGATTTTGTGCTTAAGTAAGTAAAACGCGGTCTTTTGCGCTTGTAATAGCCATATGTCCGTTTTTTCAAACTGCGCAGTGCTAATGCCATTCGCTAATAGCCACTGTGCAGTTTTTTGCTCATTTTTAAGGGTTTTAAAGTCTGCTGTATTCATACATTTATTTAGCAATACCTAATAAAAGCCTAAAATTTTCTATTTTTCTTATATAAATCAGCTACTTACAAATAGTCGTGTTAAAGCGACTTTTTGCTGCTTTTGCCTTATTTGCAGCTGCTTTTAAGTCCTATTTGCGTAGTGCTGCATATGCCTAAATCTATTAAAAATAGGCTGTTTTTAAGCTTTTATTAGGCTTTTGTAAGCTTATTTAGATGCGTATGTGGGATAGCGTCAAAAACACGCTAAAAACCACCTAAAAATTGGTAGGAATTGCGTTTTATCGAAACTACAGTGTGCGTATTACATTGATTTGGAGAAACGCAAATGAGCACACTTACTTCATTAAAACTGTCTGCCGCTAAAAAACCCGCGCATTTAAGCGCAGTGGTGATTCGGCGCAATAAATTGATTGCGAAACTGTGGGAACAAATCCAACTCGCTAAAAGTCAAATGGAAGGCACTGCATTTACGGTAAAGAAGTTTCGAAGTATTAAAGATACGGAAACGGGGCTGCGTAAAAGTGTGGAAGTGAATAAACGCATACGCGAGTGGTGGTTTAGGAATGATGCTGGTAAGGTCTGTGTCAGTATTAGCTACGGCACACAAGTGATTGAGTTAGCGAAGGGCAAACACAGTATTGAAGTAGAGAATGCGCAAGCATTGATTAAAGCATTAGAGACAGTAAAGCAAGCGGTGGAGGCGGGCGAATTGGATATGCAGATTGAGAATGCAGGTAATCATTTGCGCAGTGGCTTTCGTAAATCCTAATACGTGCGTCGTGTTAAAACGACACAGTGAATAGCGATAGGCGCATATGGCTTAAATAGTTGTATGCGCTTTTTTGAGATTACCAATAATCATTCCGTCGCTCCAACGAAACCACAGACGTCTGCACAAGTAAGGATTAGGTCATTGCAGCAGCAAAAGGACGGTGTCAATCGTGCGCTGCAAGCAGAACGTAAGCGTCAGCGCATCGCACGTGCGCAGCAGTCATTAGCACGTGCCACTGCGCCCACCACTACGATTGAACAGATTTAGACACCCTAAAAACAGGATTAGAGCCCGACGCCACAATGGTTTGAGCTATTTGACAGAGTTAGCAGCAATTACATTAATACAGCACCATAGTCAATTTACTATAGTTCAAAGTCATATGCATTAAGAAAATAGTTAATGCATCATGGTTTTATTCCTAAACTACATTATAATTTTTGATATGTTTAGAAATTTTATAAATTGTTTATGAAAAATCTTAAATTATTTTTTTTATTCTCACTTTTTATTTTTTCACAAGCAGCTTTTTCTCTTGAAGAGCCTCCAGGCACTACAGCTCAAACTGAAGAAGAGGAAATTGCCTATCTTAACCAATTAAAAAAGGATAGGGGTGAGGGAAAAATACACATGGAACCTGGTATTGAAAAAAGTTGGATTAATGCAGATGTTTATGTTCCAAATAACTTTTTCCCAAAAAAAATAACAAACTTAACTCTTGATAAAAAATATC